>ERZ808054.1835-NODE-1835-length-10489-cov-5.418844_pt1 | contig 10489 bp, 8 predicted proteins | sample MGYA00380201_ERZ808054 | MGnify/ENA primary metagenome ERZ808054 (study PRJEB31490, sample SAMN06133419) | mouse gut metagenome | isolation source: Z5_2 | host: mice | place: China: Chengdu | collected 2015-05 ... | reverse complement strand
ATCGGCAGCACGATCTTTGCCGTGAAGCCGGGCGACGGCTCTGCGCGGGAGCAGGCGGCGAGCTGCCAGAAGGTACTCGGCGGCTGGGCGAACATCGCACACGAGTACGCGACCAAGAGGTACCGCTCGAACCTCATCAACTGGGGAATGCTCCCGTTCATCATCAAGGAGGGTGAACTGCCATTCAGGAATCTGGACTACATCTACATTCCGGGAATCCGGAAGGCAGTCGAGGAGAAGGCGGACACGATCAAGGCATACGTCGTGGGCGGCACTTCCGGTGAAGAGAAAAAGATTGAGTTTGAGATGACGCTCGGCGAGCTGACGGACGAGGAGAGACAGATCATATTGAAGGGCTGTCTGATCAATTACAACCGGGTTTAAGGATCCAATAAAATGCAGAGGGCTGTCGGAAATCTCCAGACAGCCCTTTTATAATGTACACAGCCCCGTGCAGAGGAACTAAGCCGCAAGGCGGCGCACGGGAGTAGTGGAGAAGGTCGTTTCCCTACTCGATTGTATACGGTTCTTGCTTTTCAACCCGTCAAGAACGGATTGCGCTTTTCGGGGTGTGGTTTGCAGAAGCGGCTGTATTTACATGGTAAAGGCGCGACAATTGCATAAAATGACGAAAAAAGACGAATGCAAAGGCGGCTATTAGGGATAAAAGCTGTAATTAAGTCGCATTTGTTAAAAAATTATGAATAAAATAAACAAAACACTACCATTTTTTTGAAGTTTATAGTATAATTGTAACTATTCAGAGCATGATTATGGATTGACATTTTAGATGCTGGTTTGTAATCAGCAAGAAGATGTAACTGCGTCAGAGAGGACAGTTACAGAACAACATCAATTGAGCAGACAATTTGAATAGATCTTATCTGAAGACATTGAGCGTGCTCAAAATAGGAATGGAGGTATTTTATGGCAAAAGAAATGATTGCAATGCTGCTTGCCGGCGGTCAGGGCTCGCGTCTTTACACATTGACGCAGAAGCTGGCAAAACCTGCAGTTCCGTTTGGTGGAAAGTACCGTATTATCGATTTTCCGCTATCAAACTGCGTTAATTCAGGGATCGATACCGTGGGTATCCTGACCCAGTATCAGCCGCTTGTACTGAATGAGTACATCGGAAACGGACAGCCCTGGGATCTGGACAGACTTCACGGTGGCGTACATGTGCTGCCGCCCTATCAGCAGGCGACGGGGTCGGACTGGTACAAGGGCACGGCGAATGCTATTTATCAGAACATCAACTTTATCGAGCGATATGATCCGGAGTACGTGATCATCCTGTCAGGTGATCAGATCTGCAAGCAGGATTACAGCGACTTCCTCAGATTCCACAAGGAAAAGGGCGCCGAGTTCAGCGTGGCGGTCATGGAAGTGCCCTGGGAGGAGGCAAGCCGTTTCGGGCTTATGGTCTCGGATGAGAATGACAAGATCACGGAGTTCCAGGAGAAGCCAAAGGAGCCGAAGTCCAATCTGGCTTCCATGGGTATCTATATCTTCAACTGGGATATCTTAAAGAAGTATCTGATCGAGGACGAGAATGATCCGGAGTCGGAGAACGATTTTGGCAAGAACGTGATCCCGAGCCTGCTGCGCGACAACAGAGAGATGTACGCGTACCGTTTCTCAGGCTATTGGAAGGATGTGGGAACCATCTCTTCCCTGTGGGAGGCGAACATGGAGGTTCTCGATCCGGAGAACAGCGGCATCAACCTGTTTGACGATGACTGGCGCATTTTCAGCAGGAACAGCGGTATGACAGGACACCGCATCGGCGAGAGCGCAGTGCTCGAGAACAGCATGATCACTGACGGCTGCAGCATCGACGGCGAAGTTCGTCACTCGATACTCTTTGCGGGCGTCAAGGTCGAGAAGGGTGCTGTGATCGAGGACGCCGTGATCATGGGCGGCAGCACGATCAAGGAAGGCGCTAAGATCAAGCACTGTATCATCGCGGAGAACGTAGTGATCGAGAAGAATGCTGTCGTGGGAGAGATGCCCGAAGGAAACAAGAAGGGCGTTGCGACAGTCGGTTCCAACGTGACGATCGGTGAGGGCGCGGTCGTAGGTCCTGACGCGATGGTGTCGGCAGATGTAAAGGGAGGTGAAAAGGCATGATCAATTCAAATGCAGATTCAGCAATGGGCATTTTGTTTCCAAACAGCTATGATTCCCTAGTACCGGAGCTCGTGAGCGAGAGACTGATGGCATCCATACCGTTTGCGAGCCGTTACAGACTGGTAGATTTCATGCTTTCCAGTATGGTAAACTGCGGTATTGACAATATATCATTGATCGTAAAGAGAAATTATCATTCGCTGATGGATCATTTAGGATCCGGCAGAGAGTGGGACCTGACGCGCAAGAAGGGCGGTCTCAATATCATTCCCCCGTTCGCGCAGAAGACGGTGAACATATATAACGGCAGGGTCGAGGCGATCGCGAGCATCATAGACTATCTGAAGCGCCAGAAGGAGAAGTATGTCATCATGGCGGACACGAATGTTGCGGTCAATTTCAACTTCAACAAGCTCCTCCAGCGGCATATCGACAGCGGCGCGGATGTGACGATCGCGTACACCAGGGAGGAGATCCCCAAGGCGCTGCGCGACATTGATATGACCAAGAAAGATCTGTACTACACACTGGATATCGACGGTGAGGGCAGGGTACAGAAGATCGTGGTGAACAATAAGGAGAGCGGAGAGAACAATGTCTCGATGAATATCTACGTCATCGAGAGACAGCTCCTGATCGAGCAGATCAGGGAGGCGTACGTCAACGGGCGTACGTATTTTGAGCGCGATATCATATCACCGCAGCTCGACAAGCTCAATGTGCAGGCTTACCAGCATGAGGGCTACTATGCACGCATCCTCGATATCAATACATATTTTGCCGAAAATATGAAGATGCTCAAGGAAGAGAACATCAATGCACTGTTCTCGCCGAATCCTGTGTACACAAAGATTCGTGACGACAACCCGACAAGATACGCCGCAGGCTCCCACGCAAAGAATGTGATGGCGGCGGACGGCTGTGTGATCGAGGGCGAAGTCGAGAACAGCATTCTGTTCAGAGGTGTCAGGATCGGCAAGGGCGCAAAGGTGAGAAACTGTGTGCTGATGCAGGATACTGTGATCGAGACAGGTGCGACAGTGGAGTATGCGATCACGGACAAGAATGTAAAGATAACTGCCTACAAGGAGTTGAAGGGCACAGAGTCTTTCCCCGTATTTGTGGAGAAACGCAAAAATGTATAAATGATTCTGGCAGTACTTTCTAGGTTATACGGCAAACAGGAGGGAACTCCCTCCTGTTTGTTTGTTGAAGACCGTTAAGTCTTTCCGGTTCCTTGCCGATAATAAATATAGAACATAAACCAGGAGAAAATGGTCTGGTGGCACAGAGCAAGCGGAACAGATTCTCCGTCGGCTGACTGGTCCTGTGTGCGGTTGGCCGGTGCGAAAGGGACGTAACTCTGGTGGATCAGACGGGAAAGGAAATGCAGGGCGCAATGTGCATGATGGAACTTCATAATGTGAGGTGGGAATAGCATCAGTCCGGAAGTGGGCAGGTGCTATTTTGTCGACAGGACGAAGATCGGATAACAAGAGAGAAGAAATACATGGGGGGATAAGTTTGTTCCAGAAGAAAGAGATCATATACAGCGAGACGATCGGCGTGTGCGTCGTGGACGACATTGTGAAGCTCGCGGACAATAAAAAGGACACCTACAATTACTATCTGCTGCGCTCCGTATTTGACAAGACGAAGAAGGCGTACATTCCGGTGGAAAACCACACCGTGCAGCTCCGAGGGCTGATCACGCTGCAGGAGGCGCAGGCACTCTGCGGGGCGGTGGACTACGAGGAGAAGAGTGAGCAGGTCAAAGGCGAGGCGGCGTACGTGATCGAAAAGGCACAGCAGGATAAAAACAGAAAAAGGGCAAAATGACGATACTGTTGTCAGAAAATTCAGAAAACAATGTACAATATAACTGATAAAATATGGTAAATTCGACAGTATTTGACAAATTCGTAGAAAACTATTGCAATTGTGGTAAAGAAGTGCTACTATACAATTACACCAAGGAAGAAGAAAAAGACAAGGTACAGAAGATGGTTACATAGGATAACATCGAAGGACAAGTACCAGAGAGACAGGCACAGAAGATCAGGACGAATCGAATTTACAAAAGAAGACTTGTAGAGATACGAAAGATAAAAAAGTACGAATTTACAAAAAAGCTTTTGTAAAGCATTTGATAAAACAAGTGTAGCATTCGGATTCCTGCAGGCAATCACTATAGAGTGTTGGAGAAAGGAGATGAGTCCCTTGGCAACGGTAGAGACCTGGCTCTGACAGGAAGAAATCCCTTAATAGATATGAGAACGAAGAGAAGGCAGCTGCGGCAGTCAGGATTGAGGTGAGATTGGGATTGAGATTTGAATGAAGTTTGAGAGCGGACTTGGATCAAGACAAAGATGGAAGCTGAATTTGAATTAAGGTCAAGATAGAACTCGAGATTTAGATCAAAAAGAAGATAGAAACTGAGATTGAAATCAAGGTTAAGATTGAACTTGAGATTTGGATCAAGAGGTTAAAATCGAGATCAGATTCGAGATCTGAACAAGATTGAGCTGAGAGCAGCAGAGCAGGAGAAATTAAGAAGCGTATTTCAGAATCGGAGTCAGAGGATAGGGAACAAACAAGGATCGATCAAGAGCGATCAGATCACAGGAGATCAAATCAAAAGGCTCGGATCGAGCAAGATTGGATCAAAGAGATCAGATCAAAGCAGCCGAAATGAAGAGACATGGAAGGCGTAAAAGACATGGAAAAGTAGATCCATGTGAACAGAAAACAACATTATATTGACAGACAGAAGCAAAAATGAGCAGTGAGAGATCAAGTCATCGGACAAAGATGGCGGATCGACAGTAAAGCAACCGAAAAACAGCAGCGGATCAAGGAGTCCGGGAAAGAGGAAAAAATTGAATATTGAAGCGCATTAGAGCGGTCGTTGTATCATTCAGTATAGAAGGTATGGCGACCGCTTGATTTTGTGTTTGATTTTGTGAATAAAGATTTGTAATTGATAAATGGAACGAGTTGTGTTATACTGCCTACGAACACATAGGAAAAAAGAATGGAGATCATTATGGGAAAATTACAACAGTTTTTTAGGCGGAAAGACATCGAGATATCCGGGAAACGCTATGGTATCGATGCGCTTGGGGCGATGGCGCAGGGACTCTTTGCCTCCCTGCTGATCGGGACGATCATCGCTACGATCGGGGAGCAAACAGGGATCGGGCTTCTGGTGACGATCGGGGGATATGCCAAGGCAGTGACAGGGGAGGCGATGGCGGTCGCGATCGGCTATTCGCTGCACTGCCCGCCGCTGGTATTGTTCTCGCTCGCGGCAGTGGGACATGCCGCCAACACGCTCGGCGGCGCGGGTGGTCCGCTCGCAGTCCTGCTGATCACGATCCTTGCCGCAGAGCTTGGCAAGGCGGTATCCAAAGAGACCAAGATAGATATCATCGTGACGCCGCTGGTGACGATCATGGCAGGCGCGCTGCTCTCGGCACTGTGCGCACCGGCGATCGGCAGTGCGGCGAGTGCGGTGGGCAGGGCGATCATGTGGGCGACCGAACTCCAGCCGTTTTTGATGGGCGTGATCATATCGGTGATTGTCGGGATAGCGCTCACGCTTCCGATCAGCAGCGCGGCGATCTGCGCGGCGCTCAGCCTCACCGGGCTTGCCGGAGGAGCGGCGCTTGCAGGGTGCTGCACACAGATGGTCGGGTTTGCTGTCATGAGCTTTAAGGAAAACGGGATCGGCGGGCTGTTCGCACAGGGGATCGGGACATCGATGCTGCAGATGGGAAATATCGTGAAAAAACCACGGATCTGGCTTCCGCCGATCATTGCGTCAGCGGTTGTAGGACCGATCGCGACATGCGTATTCCGGCTGGAGATGAACGGTGCCGCGGTGGCATCCGGCATGGGAACTTGCGGGCTGGTCGGTCAGATCGGCGTGTATACAGGATGGCTCAACGACATCGCGGCGGGAACCAGGACAGCGGTGGGCGCATGGGACTGGGCAGGACTGATCTGCATCAGCTTCGTGCTCCCGGCAGTGGTCACGTATGCGATCGGTGCAGGATTCCGCAGGATCGGCTGGATACAGGACAACGATCTGAAGCTGGATCTGTGATGGGAAAAGGCGGGGAAATATGGCGCACATATATTTTGCAAGGCACGGACAGACGATATGGAATGTGGAAAATAAGATCTGCGGGGCGACGGACATCGCGCTGACAGAGCTGGGGCATGAGCAGGCGAGGCTGCTCGGCAAAAAGATTGCGGACGAGGGACTCAGTATCGATGAGATCCTGTATTCGCCGCTGATCCGTGCAAAAGACACGGCGCTTGAGATCGCTGCGGTCACAGGGATCCCGGCGCGGGAGGAAGAACGCCTCAGGGAGCAGAATTTTGGGAAGTATGAGTCGACGCCGAGGAACGGGGCTGAATTTCAGGAGGCGAAGAGAAGCTTTGTCAACCACTTTGGGAGTGGGGAGACCATGCTTCATCTGGCGCAGCGCATCTACAACCTCCTGGATGAGATCAAGGCGGATCCAGGGCAGAAGACGTACCTTCTGGTGGCGCACAACGGTATCGCGAGGGTGGTCCACTCGTATTTCAACGATATGACAAATGAAGAGTACTCCGCGTTTGGCATCCGAAATTGTGAGATACGCGAGTACGGATTTTAAAAATCGAGCAGGGAAGACGTCTTCCCTGCCCGATTTATTTTAATGGCTTTGCGCCGGCTTTTTCCTGCATCCGATCAACCCAGCTGCGGAATTTTCCTTTTTTCTTGGCGGGTGCCGTGTTCAGCTTGCCGCGGATGCCCTTCACGTCAGTGATGTAGATACCGCTGACGGTGGCTTTGACCTCTTTCTTGACAGGTATGATGTCAAAGATCGAGGCGTCACAGATCAGCGACATGATCTGGGGACCGATCTTCGCCTTCACGATCGGGAACTTGGCGCGCCGCATGTACTTGGGCGTCTGTTCGAGGACCGCAGCGGGAAGCCCGGCATCTTTCAGTTTGAGTTTCTTTTTGTCAATGATGAGCATCGTGACAGTCTGCTTGGCAGCCTCGATCTGCGCTTCCTGCTCCGCCTGCTTTTTCTGCATCTTTTTGCCCACGAAGTAGAGCACGACCAGGAGCACCACCAGAATGATCAAAATCGTGATTATAACTTTTAATGCCATCTGAAATCATTACCTTTCCTTTTGATAATTTTGCTTTACACGCTCTTGGCGATATGTATAGCGATACGCAAGTGACAGTCCGGACAAACCGCACCCTGTGCCGTGGCTGCTTTGCTCAAACCGTCATGCCATTATAAGGATTGTAACATTAAATACTGGAAAGTGCAAGAAAGTCTGTCGATTTCATTGTCTTTTTCGTTTGATAATGTTATGATATAACTCATGAGGGGATAAGGAACGGTTCAAAGTTTCTGACAATGAAAAAGTTTATATGAGGAAGGATCATCATTTTATGAAAAAGAAATTCGTATTGATGTGCATGGCTGGTGCTGTGACCGCAAGCCTGGCTGCATGCGGGAAGTCGGACAAGGAGACGCAGCAGACATCGCAGACGGCTGAGGCTCTGGAGACGGACAGCGCTTCGGAGGAGAGCGCGGACAGCGGGACGCAGACGGAGGAGGAGAGCGCCGGCGGCGAGGACTATGTGGAGCTGCAGGATCTCGACATAGAGGAATATATCACACTGGCTGATTACAGGAGTATGAAGGTGAGCGCGGTCAGACCGACAGTGGATGAGGAGACGGTCACGCAATATATCGACAGTGAGCTGTTGGTGGGAAAGATCACGGACAGGGCAGTCAGGGAAGGCGACGTGGCGGATATTGATTTTGTGGGCAAGAAGGACGGCGTGGCATTCGACGGAGGCACCGCGGCGGGATATATGCTCGAGATCGGTTCGGGGGGTTTTATCCCGGGTTTTGAGGAAGGGCTTGTGGGGGTGATGCCCGGCGAGACGGTGGATCTGAATCTGACATTTCCCGAGAATTACAAACAAAACCCCGACCTTGCAGGACAGGAGGTCGTTTTTTCTGTCAAGGTGAACAGCATAGAGGGTTCCGCGGCGTATGAGACCGTGACGCCGGAGGAGATGATAGATCTGGGGCTGCCCTACAAGACTAAGGAGGAAGTGTGGGAAGCCGGAAAAGAGGCTGTGGAGCAGCTCGCGGAGGAAACGTTTGCGGCAAACGCAAAGAGCGCGATCGCGCAGCAGCTTGTCGAGGAGAGCACCGCAAAGTCGATACCCGAGTATCTGATCGAGGAGGAAGTGCAGAGCTACAACCTTTATATGGAGTCCATCGCGGCGATGTACGGTGTGGATCTGGAGACTTTCGTGAGCAGTGCGGGCGGTTTTTCGATGGAGGAGTATGACACCCAGACGAGAGAGATGTGTACAGAGATCGTGAAACAGTACCTGGTGATGGAGGCTGTGGCGAGAGCCGAGGGGATCGAGATCACCGAGGAGAAGATACGCGAGCAGGCGGACGAGGAGGCAGCGGAATACGGCTATGCTTCGGGCGATGCGCTGATCGAGCAGGCAGGATATACGACCTATCGGATGTCCATCGTGCAGGATGCAGTGATGGAGCGTCTGACAGAGATTGTTCCGGTCGAGGAAGAGGAGACACAGGAGGCGGAATCGTAGTGGATGAGAGAGTAGCGGGTTGTTGCGGTTTGTCGGAGTAAAAAGGGGAAGATACACATGAAAAAAGGATGCGGGCGTCTGGTGGTCATTGGATTGTGTGTGGCAATATTTTTTACGACATACGATTCCTGTGCAGATCAGGGAATCTGTCTGGTGCAGGCGGCGAAAAAGGATGAGCTGAAACAGCAGAATGAGGAGGATCAGGGCAGGCTGGAAGATATTGACGATCAGGTCAACGAGCTTGAGGAAGAGCAGGAGGGCATTGATGCGGAGATACAGGTACTCAGCGATGAGATCGCAGAGCTGATGGCGAGCATCAGCCTGCTGGAGGAGGAGATCGAGGCAAAGAAGGCACAGATCGAGCAGGCAAAAATCGATCTCGCCAAGGCGCAGGAAGTGGAAAAGCAGCAGTATGAGGCGATGAAGGTCCGGGTGAAGGCAATGTATGAGAGCGGCGAGACCACCATGCTCGACATCCTGTTCAGCGCGTCCTCCATGCAGGATATGCTCAACAAGGCGGATTATATCGAGAAGATGCACGAGTATGACAAAAAGCTGTTCAACAACTACAAGATCGCAAGACAGAATGTGGAGGACCTGAAAGAAAATCTTGAGATAGAGGAGTCGGAGCTCGAGGCGGCGCAGGAAGGGCTCAAGGAGGAGATGGACACTGTCGAGGAGGCAAGGGCAGAGCTTGAGGCGATCAGCGAGGACTACGCTGTGCAGATCAGCAAGGCAAGGCAGCAGGCGGAGGTGTACAAATCCCAGATCAAGCAGAGGAATGCGCAGATCAAACAGATCGAGGCTGAGGAGGAGCGCAAGCGCAAGGAGGAAGAGGAGCGCAGGCGCAAGGAAGAGGAAGAACGCAAACGCAAGGAGGAAGAGGCGAAGAAAAACAGTCAGAATGACAATAATAATAACAATAATAACAGTTCTGACAGCAATAACAACAGCAGCACACCGACGCAGAAGCCGACAGCGGCTGTTGACACATCCTCCATCATGGCGGCAAACGGCAGTGCCAAGGGCAAGGAGATCGCAGCTTTTGCCTGTGGATTTGTGGGGAACCCGTATGTGGCAGGCGGGACAAGCCTGACCAACGGAGCCGACTGTTCCGGGTTCACACAGTCCGTCTTTAAGCAGTACGGCTACAGTCTCCCGCGGAATTCAACTTCCCAGCGGAGTGTCGGCAGGGAGGTGAGCTATGCGGAGGCGGAACCTGGGGATATCATATGTTATCCGGGGCATGTGGCGATCTACATAGGAAACGGCAAGATTGTCCACGCAAGTTCCGCAAAGACCGGGATCAAGATCAGCAACGCGCTCTACCGCAGCATCCTGTGCGTGCGCAGGGTTGTCTGATCGCCGCAGGATGGCGGGCGCGCAGGAAACGGGCGGATCGATAACGAGTAGGAGGGAGGATCATCCCTCCTACTCGTCTTTCTGGTGTGCGTATTTTTCGCGGGTAGCAAGTCCGCCTCTGATGTGGCGCTCGGATTTGTTGACGTCAAGCACTGTCCGGGCCTGCCTGGCAAGAGTGGGATTGACCTGCATGAGGCGGGAGGTGACATCTTTATGTACAGTCGATTTGCTGACGCCAAATGCTTTGGCGGTCTGCCTTACAGTGGCGTTATTGTCGATGATATAGACAGCAATATTGATCGCTCTTTCTTCAATATAATCTTTCATATTCTTGAAAAG
>ERZ808054.1834-NODE-1834-length-10492-cov-4.375804_pt1 | contig 10492 bp, 9 predicted proteins | sample MGYA00380201_ERZ808054 | MGnify/ENA primary metagenome ERZ808054 (study PRJEB31490, sample SAMN06133419) | mouse gut metagenome | isolation source: Z5_2 | host: mice | place: China: Chengdu | collected 2015-05 ... | reverse complement strand
AAAAAGGAAGTATTGAAATACCTTTAAGCTTACATCAGTACAGTGAACCCGAAATTTTAGGCTCACTGTACTAAATTGCATTTTGCGAAATTTTCTCCTTTGCAGAATCTAACTTCATTACTATTTATTATCAGTAACGCGCACCAGTTGCTCATTCCGTGAAAACACGATGCCAGTGCGAGGCTAAATAAGAATTTCATATATGGGCTGTATCCGCACACTCTTCAATTCCGCAACATATGCCTTTACTTCCTCCGACCGGGCTGCCATAGACGATTCCACATTCACATTCACGCCTTCCTTAAGGGGCACGATGTAAACCGTGATACTATCCTTTTTAAGCTCCTTCTCAAAATCTTTCAACCCAATTTCCCAAACTGCGCCGTTTGCAAAATTATCATGAATCATCCTGCCATTAATAAAAGCATTTCCGATGTCACCGGTATACTCCAGTTGGAGACGCATATCCTTCATCCCATCCAATGCATCTTCTGGGATTTGGATCGTGTATCTGGAGGGTCCTACCTGCTTCACCGATGCCTGTACCTTTTTCTCAGGTATCTGAATCTGATAGGTTCCGAAAATTTCATCACAGTTACCTTCCACTCTGCAAGCTTTTTCCATCCCTGCAAAACCATCTGCCGGGTAAACACGGATCAGAGGTGTATTTTTGGTGCTTTCCAGACGGATGCCTTCTCCATCTTCCAAAACTGCCTCATCTGTAAAGACTAACCGCCCATTACGAAGCACAAACATCTCATTGGCAAGACTGCGGCTGATCACCAGAACCTTGCATCTGGCTGTATCTTTTTCTACCACAAAACGCTCTGCATCCAGATTCTCTGCGCACTTGTAGATATTCGTATTTGTTCCTGCAATCCTTGCACCAGCTTCAAATCGGAATTCTCCCTGCATACCGTCAGGCACAAAAAACACATAAGTTTCTTCTGTTTTCGTGATTATCTGGGCATTTGCCTGTACCAGGTCAATGCCGTCCATATCAAAATGGAAGGGCAAAATAGCATTTTCATCTGCAGCAATCCCCAAATGCCAAGTCAGTTTTTCATTATCCAACTGCAAGCTGATCTCCTCATCCTTGCGATCCGGCAGATTAAAATGATCCTGATAATTGTTGATAAATAGAAATCCGCATTTTCCATCTGTTCTCACCGCATAGCGCAGCGTTTTATCATCCTTTGGCATGATCTGGGATGCCCCCTGGGGCAACAGTGTCTGCAAACCGCAGAATCTTTCCCCAAACCGGTTTACAAAATAATGTATGCTTTTCAGACGCCTGTAGGATTCCCGGATCTGTCCAAATTCCCCAAGCGCCGCCTGATAATCGTAGGAAATTTTAGGTACCTGACTCTCGTTCATAAAAGTGCCATACTTTCCAACCGGATTGCTTCCCCCCTGAAACATATAGTAGCCTAAAAAATTACACCCGGAGGCAATCTTGACATTCGCCATGGCATCCACACTCTTGTAAGGGAGCTGGAATCGATAATAATAACTGCACGTCATACCGCCGCCCATTTCACAACAGGAATAAGGGCGTGTTTCCGGTTCATAGCTGGGCTTGAAATCATCTGTACACACCACATCATTATTGTGGTAATCCTGATATACATATTCCTCCGTAGCCGGATGCTCTCCCTTGTAAGAATAAAACAACCATGGACGAAATGCATAACCGCCCCACAGCGGAACCATAGACTCCGGCGTTGCTGCTCCGCCCCAGCCTGTACAGGTGTAAAAAGCAGGAAGGAGACCGCATTCCGCCGCTAATGCCTTTAATCCCAGCATATAATCATCCCCTTCATTCCCGCCAAACACCCACTCATTGGAAATCCCTGTAGTCATCTCCCACGGTGCGGAAGAATGCATATATTCATTATCAATCTGTACCCCGATGATTGGACCATTGTCCTTAAAGAACATCCCCTCCACCTGCTTCGCCAATTGCGTATAAAGCTTTCTCACATGCAACAGGAATCCTTCATTTAAGCTGCGCACCTCAAAAGGCTTACCATACATCCAATCCGGTATACCGCCGTTTCGTACTTCCCCATGGTCAAAAGGACCCACTCTCAGGATCACATATAATCCATGCTTTTCACATAATTCAACAAATTTGCGCAGATTGCGGCATCCGTCAAACCGGAATACACCTTCCTCCTCCTCATGATGAATCCAGAATACATATGTAGCAACTACATTGATGCCACACATTTTCATCTTAATGAGTTCATCTTCCCATCTCTCATCCGACATTCTGGAATAGTGAAATTCCCCGCTGACGCCAAAAAAGGGCTTACCGTTTTTCTGCATATAATAGTTGGTAAATGATATTTCTTCACCATTTTTGCTTATCCCCCGGAAATCCTCCCCTAAAAGATATATCACTTTTTCTTTCAAATTTCTGATATCCAGTTCGTATCCCATCTCTGATCCGCCTTTCTTATATTCCTATATCACGTACACAAAAGCTACAGGAAGATATCCCCCTGTAGCCACAGTATAACACGACCTGTTCTTTTTCCTCAACTTCTTAAATTGCGGTATCATATAGAAAAATTGCTTTTCCAACTGATAATATGTTTTTATTGCATCAAACAGCTCTGCTCTACAAATTCATCAATACTTCCAACATGAGCTGCCAGCTTGTGCCATTCTTTCAAAACAGACTCATCTGTCTGTTTTAAAATTACTTTCTTTATACTATCCGGAACGATTCCGTATTCTTCTAACAAATCAAGGACAAATTCAGCCTTTCCGCGAAGTTCTCCTTTAAATTCTCCTTCAGCTACCAGATCATCAAGCGCTTTACACATTCTTCCATCCTCCCCTTTCCTCTGTTCACTTTTTTGAATCAAGCTCCTTATTTTATTCGAATCAATTAACCGACCAAGCACATGCCAGCTTTCATCATCCATATTCCAGCTCTTTTCATTCTCTTTTATGTAACCTGCAAATTCATTTTTTGCAGGAGATCAATCACATGATCTCGATGTGTCAATAATTGTTATATAGCCAGTACATGAAAAAACACGGTGTATCTGTACTTGGCTTTTACGATTAGAAATGTAACAGAATTTGGAATATATGCTTTGATTAAATTTTAACATCAAAGTTCCAGTTTGTCATATGAAATTTTTATAAACTTCTTTATTCCCCTCCTGCCATCTTCAACTGCGCCGTCACCAGCCCATAATAGATTCCTTTTTTCTCCAGCAGCTCATTATGCGTGCCAATCTCCGCAACCCCGTGTTTATCAATCACCACAAGCCGGTCCGCCCCCCGCAGGGTAGAAAGCCGGTGGGCAATTGCAAAGGTGGTCCTGCCTTTTACCAGACGGTCAAGGGCCTGCTGGATCAAAAATTCGCTTTCCGTATCCAGCGCGGAGGTTGCCTCATCCAGGATCAGCAATCTGGGATTGTTTAAGATTGCTCTTGCAATGGCAATCCTCTGCCGCTCGCCGCCGGACAGATTATAGCCATGCTCCCCCACATAGGTATTGTACCCATCGGGAGTCTTACAAATAAAATCATGGGCATTTGCCGCCTTCGCTGCCTGAATCACCTCCGCCAGAGAAGCATCCTGCCTTGCAAAGCGGATATTGGCAAGGATGCTGCCTGAAAACAGAAAAGTCTCCTGAAGCACCACGCCAATCTGGGAATGAAGGCTTTCGGATTTAATATTACGAATGTCCATGCCGTCTAAAGTAATCCTGCCCTGGTCTACATCATACAAACGCATGATCAGATTGATCAGGGTAGATTTTCCTGTGCCGGAAGCGCCTACCAGACCGATCATCTCCCCTGGCTTTACCTGAAAGCTGATATTTTCCAGTACCGGCTCATAGGTATGATAGCCAAAGGAAACATCTTCAAAAGTAAAAGCGCCTTGAATGGGAAAAGCCTTACTCTCTTTGTTATCGACAATCACCGGCTCCTCATCCAGCACATCATAGATCCGGTTCAGGCTGGTGATCATCTGCATTACCGCTCTGGGCAGATGGGTCATCCAGCTCAGCGGTCCAAAGAGATAACCGCAGTAGGTGGTAAACTGTACCAATTGCCCCACTGTCATTTTCCCATTTAAAACATCCACACCGCCAAAATATACGGCAACATAGGTTCCTGCACCCAACAGGAAAGTCATGATCGGGAAGAAAACAGCCCAGAAGGTTTCATTTTTCTTGTTGATAGTTGCATATTCCAGCGTTTTTGCACGAAACCGCGCAGATTCCCGCTCCTCCTGTCCAAAGGATTTCACAATCCTCATTCCGGAAATAATATCCTGCAGACTGCTGGCAAGCTCATCAAATTTCAGCCATTGTTTATGAAAAATGGTATGAATGCGATGCCAAAACGCTCTTGTGATCACGAAAACACTAACAATAAATACCATAGACATCAGGGTCATTTTCCAGCTTATGATGAACATCATTACCAGTGAAACGATCATGGTCAGCAAAACGGAGAACATATCCCCAAACACCTCTTCCATGAAATTTCGGATCTGGTTTGTGTCTCCTGCAACCCGGTTCATCAGCTCGCCGGGTTTCCGGTTGTTGATAAAGGAAAGTGAAAGTGTCTGGATCTTATAATACAGCTTACTTCTCAGGCTCATGCTTAACGAAGTGCCCAGAGACACACACTGCCAGTATCGATAAACCTCTAACAAAATACGCGCCAAAAGCAGAAAAAAGGTAACTCCCACAAACAGCCACAGATCACTCCATGTGCCCTTCCCTGAGGATAATGCTCCATCAATAAATTGCTTCTGTACCATAGGCAAGATCAGGTTTACAGCGGCGATCAATATCATAAACACGGAAATTATCAACAGCTTTCCTACATACTCCCCGCATAAAGACATAAATTTTTTCAGCAGATCTGCTTTTCCCTCGCAGTAAGGACATCTGCTGGTACCCGGAAGGGCACGGCCGCATTTTTCACAGTACTTTTCATACTCATGGCTGACTACTCTTTCGGCTTCCTGCGCAGCGCCCCCTCTCTGCAAGCTGGTGATAATCGCCTGGGCACCCCGGACCGCATAAGATACTCTGATGATATGCCGCATGGAAAACCGCGCCGCACAGACCGGCCAGTCCTCCTTCCCTTTCATCATCACAGTGACAATACCACTGTTTACCTGATGCTCGCATTTAATTTTCTCGCATTCCGCCAGCAAAAAGGAAGCTGTGAGCGTTTCTTTTTCCAATACCAGAAAACGCGAAGTGGTCACTACCAGATAAACCTTTTCCGCATAAGCTTCACCTGCCAGCTTTCCCTGGTTATCGTACTGCAGGTCCACAGGCACGCAGTAATAGATTTCCTCTCCATCGCCAAGAGCAAGCGCTTTTTGCTGTGATTCGCTTAATTTATACAATAATTTCATAAAAACCCCTCTTTTTTGAATCAAAAACACTAAATAAATAAATCTAATTTTTTACGCTCCATAATACCGAGCTGATAAAAATCCGGAATTTCATACCGGTTTCCGTCAATGTCCGTCACCAGCAGCCTGGAATCACTTAAATGGATCACCGCGTCACCGCTCATCTGGGTAGTGAAACGGCAGGCACCAAAGGTAGTTGTTACATTCCAGTAGGCATAGCCATACTCATCCTTGATATCCAGCACCTTGGTGATCACAGGCATGAAATAACGCAGCTTGATCTGTTCCCGCAGCATTTCCTGCTGGTCTTTCGGAAACTGGCTTAGCTTTTCGATCAAGCCAATCTCCTTTGCCTTTTCATCTGCTTCACGGATGGAAATGTATTCCTCCGGTTCGGTCAGCGGAAACGTCAGATACACCCCTACCCGGGGATATTCCTTTTCCCCTGTTTTCAGGGAAATGAAACCGCCCTCCGTCCTGCTGAAGCTGGCATTTTCCCCATTTAACAGACGCATTTCCAAAAGCTCCGCCGACTCCGCTTTTAAAGCTTCCTCGTCAAACTCCTTTAAATCCAATAAATCCTGCATACTATTTTCATTTTCGTTCATATCTATTATCATACCTTTCTTTTCGCCTTATTCGATTCCCCGCATAGCGAGCGCCTTGGTCTGCAGCTCACTCAGCTTATAAAAGGTTCCCTTCTTTGCCAGCAGCTCCTCATGAGTTCCCGATTCCGTAAGCCGCCCATCGTCCAGAACGATCAGATGGGTAGCGTTCCGCAATGTAGACAATCGGTGGGCAATAGACAACACTGTCCTTCCTTTTTCCAGCCGTTCCAGAGACTTCTGGATAGCCAGTTCTGTTTCTGTATCTACGGCGGAAGTTGCTTCGTCCAAAATCAGGATCTTGGGATCCGCCAGAATCGCCCTTGCGATGGATATCCGCTGCTTTTCCCCGCCTGACAATGCCCTGCTGGAAGAACCCAAAATGGTATCATAGCCTTCCGGCATCTTGCAGATAAAATCATGGGCATTTGCCTGAATTGCTGCTTTGATGATTTCTTCTCTAGTGGCATCCGGTCTTGCATAGGCAATATTTTCCGCCACCGTTCCCATAAAGATATAGGTTTCCTGAGAGACCATGGCAACGTTCTTGCGCAGCTCACGGAACCCGTACTGCTTCACATTGATGCCATCCACCAGCACCTCCCCTTCCTGGGTATCATACAGCCGGGAGATCAGGTTCACCAATGTAGATTTCCCTGCACCGGAACGTCCCACAATGCCAAACACTTCCCCTGCCTCCACATGAAAGCTGATATTCTTTAAGATCGGCTTGTTCGCCTCATAGCCAAAGGTAACATTTTTAAGCTCGATCTCCCCGCGCAATGCTTCCGGCCTGATCGGTTCAGGAGCCTCCTTCACCTCCGGCACCGCATCAATGATCTCAAAAATACGCTGGGCTGAATTCATACAATTGGTATACCACCGAATGATTCTGGACATAAATTCCAGCGGACCTTTCAATTGCCCCACATAACCGGAAAAGGTCAAAAGAAGCCCCAGCTCAATATCAGAACCGCCGATGATCATGGCTCCGCCTACAGCCCATACCAAAAAGCTGATCACATCCTCCACGGTACAATACAGCGCAAAAAATTTATTATCATAACGTGCCACATCCATTTCCGCTGTTTTTACTTTGCTGTTATTTTTGGAAAAGCGAGTAATCTCCTGCTCCTGCTGTCCAAAGGCCTTTACCACACGGGCACCGGTAAAATTCTCGTTCATCTGCCCTTTAAGCCGGCGGTTGGCACGGTGTCTTTTGCCAAAATAATGCCACAGATGGGGCATCATCCGATAACTGATCACCACCAGCACCGGCATCAGCAAAACCGATACCAAAGCCAGCAGCGGATTCAAAATAAACATGATCACGCAGGTAGCCAGGATCGTTCCTACATTGATAAAAAAATAAGGAATCCCGTCAATAAAAAAACTGGATATTTCATCCGCGTCATCGGAAACGCGAGTCATCAGACCGCCAGTCTGTCTTCTGGAATAAAAGCTGATAGACAGTCTTCCCATGGACGTAAACACCTGGCTTTTCAGCTTGGCAACTACCTCCGGGGCAATCCGGGCAGTCAGCACCCCCTGAAGAATGCCCAGTCCTTGTATAATAATCTTCGTTATGATCATGGCAATCACCAGCACGGTAAGAGCAGTCACAAAACGCCCTGCCGGAATATGCAGCAGGTCCAGGAACTGCTCATCCTTTACAAGTACCCTGTCATAAAGAATCGTACCGCTGAGGTATGGCCAGACCAGATTCAGCACTGCCGTTCCCAGATAGCACAGGATCATCACCGCAAGATACTTTTTATAAGGTCCAAAGTAGGACATTACCCTGAAAAGGATAGACTTTTTGTCCATACACTTGGGACATACCTTCCGCTCTTGATCCGGATAGATCATGCCGCATTTAGGACAGCATTCCTTCCCTCTTTTAATATCCAGATCCTCCGCCGTGATTTCTTCCCCTTTATTGACCTTCTCCCAAAGGCGGCAGAGCCTGATAAAGGACTCCATCCTTGTATTGGAAAAATGGCATAAATTCCGTTCTATCCCATCAATCTTCGCCATAAGGAGACCTGTTGCCACCTGACGGATAACTTCCATATGTTCTATCTTTTTTAACTCAAAAATCTGCAATGCCGGTTCCCCCGCCAAAGCCAGATTGTTTATCTGCCAGCCGCCGTAACCGCCAAAATTATATTCAGCCTTCTCCACATAGGGATACGCTGCCAGCACCAGCTTTTCTTTTGTCAACGCCACTACAGAATCTGCAAAACGGTATTCAATATCAAAATCCGCTGTAGCTGCGAATATAATGTCTTTTTTTTCAATCCCGTATTTACAGGCGGCATTGACAAAACTATTTGGTAAATCCATTTCACCCTCCACCCTTCATTCTAACAACATCCCCCAAACGATCTGCCATCAAGTGTGCAATCGGGCAGGGAAGCTTTCCTCCCGCCCGCCGCGCGGAGCGCACGTTGTGCAAGCAACAAATTCCTCTGTGCGCCCCTGCGCATAAAAAATGCCATGGCTCCTGAAAGCCATGGCTCATCCTGCATTTTCCTTCTTTACATACTGGAAAAACTATGCACGAACTCAATCAGCAATATCTCGGGAGGCAATTCTTAAGCTATTTTGTTGTAACAACTTATTGATTCTTTCTTTACGTAACATATTGTTTAACATCTTGTTTGCCTCCTTTCTTTTAAATTGAATCTTTTTTCAGTATACGTGTATTGTGATGAGGTGTCAATAGTTTTTTATGTGTTTCCATACTTCTTCCCCACAATATATATTGGCACAAACATCCCTGCCAGATATAAAACCAGAAAAATATTTTGAAATCCAAACATCCACCAAAAATCACTGACAAAAGCTGCCAGAAACATACAGAGCAACGGTACTGCAACAATTGTAACCGCACTCCACATCCGCAAAGCCTTAACAATATACACCCAGTTGCTGTTATTAAAATATACCCCTGGCACATTCATTTGGAACATCCCGTCACATATATTATTTATTTTATTTTCATCATAATAAGAGGGCAGCCGCTCTTTCATGAATAGCCAGAAATAAATACCGAAAATAAAGCTTAACAATTCCATCACCAATAAATGAACAGGGAATAAGCTGACCCCCATTTTGGACAAACACCAGAACCCTGCAAGCACTTCCACCACTGCTGCTAACGTGCATCCGCCAAAAATGATCGCATATTTTTTTTGTTGCTCTTTATTTCTTTCCGGTTTTTCCTCTGGGAAATTCAACGCCTTTTTTACCAAAATCTCCACTTGCTCGGTATTCATTTCAGAAGCCTGGTCCAGCCTGCGCCCTTCCAACAGCTCCGTAACAGAAACATCCAGTATTTCTGCCAATGGAACCAGCAGCGAAATATCCGGCATACTCAGCGCCCGCTCCCATTTACTGACTGCCTTATCCGATACAAATAATTTTTCGGCAAGCTCCTTCTGCGTATATCCCTTTGCTTTCCGCTGTTCGGTAATAAATTTCCCTAATGCCGCCTTATCAATCTCAAACATTTTATCCACCTGCTTTCCTATATTCAAAGATAAACACATTTTAAAGATTTCCTGTAAAAACGACAACCGACCAGCAGTAGAATTTTGAAAAACCGCCATCTGCGCAGTCAGAATTGCGATTATTCAACATGAAAACCACTGGACGTCACATGCGCCACCTGACTTCCAAGCTCATCTGTCACATCCACCACATAATAGCACATGGTCCTTCCGTCCTTTACCTGCCTTGCCTGCGCAATCATCCGTTTTCCTTTAACCCTGCCCAAATAAGTGATCTGCGCCGTCTGTGACAGGATAGTTTTCCCTTGCCAGTTAGCTGCCACCGCAAAAGCAAAATCCGCAAGCGTAAAGACTGCGCCTCCCATAATCCCGCCAGCCGCATTAAAATGATGCTCGTCAATTTCCATGGAAACCTTTGCGTAACCATCTCCGATCTCCTCAATGACTGCACCATTGCTTGTAGCATAGCGGTCATTGGCAAACCGCTCCTGTACCTTTTTTAATATTTCTGTGTCCATATTTTTCTCCCTTTAATAGTAATTCCTGCCCTTGTTACCTATTATTATTTTGCTTATTTTGAGAAATATGTCAAGCAGGATAAACAGAACTTTTCTATTTTTGTTTTCCAGCCCAAGCACAATATCCACGACCAGCAGAAGAAAACTATCACTGCGATTTAGAAAAGATGCTGGTTAGCGTCAGGCAAATATGATAAGATAAGGTAAAATGAAACAATGTGAAAACAGATTGAGAGGTATAGTTCATGGCGAGGACGGTGAGCATCGGATGTCAAGATTTTGGTACAATCCGTGAAAACAATTATTTCTATATTGATAAAACTTCGTTTCTCATGGAATGGTGGAACAGCGGGGACAGCGTGACGCTAATTACAAGACCGAGACGCTTCGGAAAGACGTTAAACATAAGTATGACTGAGCAGTTTTTTTCTGTGAAATACGCCGGGCG
>ERZ808054.1832-NODE-1832-length-10493-cov-15.421755_pt1 | contig 10493 bp, 8 predicted proteins | sample MGYA00380201_ERZ808054 | MGnify/ENA primary metagenome ERZ808054 (study PRJEB31490, sample SAMN06133419) | mouse gut metagenome | isolation source: Z5_2 | host: mice | place: China: Chengdu | collected 2015-05 ... | reverse complement strand
GCCTTTTAAGGATTGAGGAAGCCCCTTTCTTATTTGTATTTGTTTGTCGCCCCTCCGCACTATCCAACATCCGTGGCGCATACAAGGGCTTCCACGTCTGCCCTGTGCATGAGGTTCTTTAAGGTTTCAAACTGTTCTTCCTTGTCCGAGGATATGACGGTTTCCCACGTCTGGGGCAGAATGGGTAAGTCCTCATAACGCCATTTTTTATAGTCCCCGTAATGGGTAGCGTCCGCAAGCCCCGCAAGGTGTCCCACACACCAACTAACGATATACCCGCCGCCCTCCATGTAGCCGTCCTTTCTTTCGTCTGCGCCGATCACGGCGGCGATTGACATTGCAACGCTCGGCTTTTTCTGCGATTACCAACAGCATATAGATTTTCTCCTTTTTTTGGCATGAAAAAAAGAACAACCGTTTTGGCTGTCCTTTAGTAATAGTGCTATTTCTTTTTCTTAATAATATTTTTACAAAAATTAAATAGTTTAGGAATAAGTAATAAAATGAATAATGGTGTGGAAATTATAAAAATTAGTTCGGTATCAATACTTGTCCTAAAGTAGTTGTAGTGCATATATCCAGAGCAAACAGAAGTTAGAAATAATATAATCAAAGTTGCTGTATAAAACAAATTCAAAATATACCGCTTTCGTTCCTGCTTTTCTTTTGGCATATTTAAACCAATAATACGGAGAAGTGGATAAACGGTTGCCAATATAGAGTATCTACTGAATATATTAAAAATTGGAACTATTGCTAAAAAAGCAGTAGTATATGATATTATTGTAAGCATAAACATATATTTTTGCCGCTGTTCTTTAATTAAGTAATCAGGCAAAATTTGATGTTCTATTTCATCTAAAATATTTTTGGGTATTTCAATTTGTTCCTCTAGCTGTAGTTTTTTATATTCTTTTTGTGTTTGCTTATACCTAATATAGCTAGAAGATAAATATTCCTCGTCCGCCTTCAATCGGTCATAAAGAACAGTAAGTCGTGCTTGTCTAGGAATTTCCTCTTTGATGATTTTATCCATAGCTTGTTTTTCTTCATGTAAACGATTTATTTCTTCTAAGGTCAATTTTTTATCAATGTTTTTTTCAGCAAGGTCAAACAAATATGTATATTTTTTTAGCTCCTTTTTTGATTTCCTAGCGTCATATATGGATATTGCACCAAAAAGAGTGCCTGCAATAGTCACAATTCCTAAAATAATATTCCAATACATTAGTATCCCTCCAACAATCTTTCTTTAACTCATAGTACATTGGCGAACAAAGTCTATGAAAGCATATTAAGAGTCTTTTTAGCTTCTGTCATTAGGTTAAATAAATCTCTTTTAGTTTTCTTGCGGTATATTGTAATTCGGGATAAACATACGCTTCATCAATTCCCAATGTTTTTAACTCATGTAAAATATTATTCTTTATCCTTTTGTCAATAATAATGCTGCAAAATTCTTTTTTTAAGGTATCTGGTTCAATGGGTTCAATCTCGCTGCTAAATGTAAAACGTCTTTTAAATGGTTCTTTCCATTCAGCAAATGACTGTTTAAGGGTATCATCATTTTCATAAAAATCTAACATTTTTGAAATTGATGAATGGGTAGCATAAAAATCTCTTTGGTCTGCAAATTTATACATTTTCTTTAATGGCTCTTTTTCTACCATTTCAAGAGATATATAATTTTCGTTATTGTTCCAGTGATGTTCATAATCAATTCTTCCACCATAAGCCCATAACCCAAACAGATCAAATAGACGGTTGGGAAAAATCATAAAAATAGCATTTTGGCGTTGTATTCGTTCATTCCAGTATAAAGGACGTGCGACTAAAATTCGTGAGCCTTCTTGACGATATAAACGGCGTATGTACTTTTGGGGTGGCACTTCCAAATCATCTAAAATAATATCATCTTGTGTAAAATAATTATAAAACCCACAAACTGCTTCTATTATAGGATTGTTTGAAATATCAACACATACCCTATGACATACTATTCTAGCGTCCCTTTTATTGGCTAATTCACTACAAGCAAAAAACAAGGCAATTAAAGGGTTGGTGGTAAAATCAAGTAATCGTGTTGGTAATTCATAATGCTGCATTTTAGATAAAATTTCAAAATTGGAATTAAGGTTTATAAAGGCTTCCGGGCGTAATGAAAGTAAGTTTTTTACAAGGTTATATTCTTGTCCATCACTCAAATCTTTATAACGCCCTAATGAGGGTAAGAGCTTCCAATTTTTGTCTGCCATTCCTCGATAAATAATTTCGCCGTTTATAAAATCTTCGTCTTTAACTTGGCTCAAAATATTGACAATTTCCAAATATTCAGCAACATTATTTATTTTAAATGTTAAATGAGGATATTCAGAATTAGTATATTCATCGGTTACAATTTTTCGTTTGTCAAGTTCCTTAAAGGACTTTCTAATCTTTATGTCAGTAACAAAAGTATTATAAGCACTCATTTTGTCCCTCCCGATATATAATAGATATTTATTTTATCATATTCTTTATCGGAAAACCATACAAACAAAAGCATGGAGTGTAGCATTATTTTAGGTTTTTTTCGTATCAGATTGCAGTTGTTTGATACAGTACCCGATACAAGGGGCTAGCCCCTTGTTGTAAGGGCGGCCAATACAAGCCGGGGAGCGGGGGACGGGCGGCGTATCGTCCTGATTTTGTCAAGATTAGTTGACACATTTTTCTCAAGGATTTTGTACCTTATGCTGCCTCTTTCAAGGAATCATAGTATTGCTGTCGTTTGACTATCGGAGGAAGCCCACCATTAGCAGAGCATATCCTCCGGTTATTCCAGTAGCCGATAAAATACCTCCAGATGATAGTCCTGAGTTCATCCGTGCTCATTTCTTCTATGTCATGTTTGTTGAGCCAAAGACGCAGGCAAGCGTCCGCACAATCTATATCGACACGGACACCCTAAAGGAGTTGCAGGCGTGGCGTGAGGTTCAGCAAAAGGTACTGAAAGGCTGCAATCTGGTGTTGAGCTACAACAGTATTCCGACCAGTAAGCACACGCTTCCAAGAGCCTTAGAGAAACTTGCCGGGCTTGCAGGCGTACACCGTATCAAAATCCATGCGTTAAGACATACCTACGCAACCTTTTTTAACAACATCCCCCTCACGAAGAGCTTCTATGACATATTATTAGACTCGAATTTACTATATTATTCACCAAATTAAACAGTAACAAGTGCACAAAAAATGTGCAAGATGACAATAAACTCATTTTTGTCGTCAGCTTTATGTAAGGGAGTATACTCTATTGTAAATCATGCAATCGAGTCTTTTTTCTTTTCATATATTAATCCATATTCGTATCATAGGAGTCGAAGATTAGCATAGTTGGAATTTTTCGTCATCCATGATAATTTAGCCTGAAAGATATCTTGTGTTTAAATATTATAGATATATCATAGATAAAAGTAACACACTTCGATTAAATTCAAACAGAAGTGTGTTAGCTAATTTACATCATTGTAGTAATATATGTTTCAAGTTGGTTTATTGTAATATCAACATCCGCAATATTTTTTCGCAAAAGCCTATGAAGATCTTGATTAATTTCTATATCCTTGCCTTTAATGCAAATAGTTTTCTCACCGAATGTGATATGCCCTAGACGATTACGATACATATTGATTTTATCAATATAGTATTGTTTGAAATCTTTTGGGCATACAGTATCTGGCAGATTGTAGGCAGTAAATAGAATCGGTAAAATCGTTTGAAGTATGTCTAGTCTGTCAGATATACTCAACATACGCTCATTGTTATTTGCATATTCAAAAATAATGGCGGAGGACTTTGCTGTTTCGACTTGTTTTGTAATCCATGCTTTTTTTCCGTCCAATAATCCAAAGAGAGTTTCAGTTAATGATGCTTTTTGCGTTTCATTAAACTTTTGCCAACAGATATTCAAGATTTCTTTAATTCTTAATTCAAAATCGCTAGTGTTATCGAGAACAAAGCCACGCAAATTGACAACATCTTCTGAGCGTCTTACTATTTTACTTATGATTTTTTCAATCTTCTCTGTAAAAATAGTATAGTCGCGTTTTGTTAAATAAACACCATCAATTGGTGGCATATTGGCACTGATAGCAGCCAACATAGCATCTTCTTCCGAAGAATAAAACAAAATATCAGTTAGTATATTGCTTTCTCGCAAAGCTGAAACAATTTTATCACCAGTTACCCCATCTGCCAACTTGAAATCCATTAAAATTAAATCATAATCATTACCAGTCAATTCACGGATATCGAAATCATCACCATCTTTTCGGACAATTGATGGTATCAAATAATGGTTTTTTAGAATATCTTCTACGCGTAACTTTTCCATATTAAACCATGTAGGCTCATCTTCAAACCACAGTATATTAAATGTCGTATTCATTTTTTTAACCTCACTATTATCTTAAAGCCCTGATGATATGTATTATCAATTTCAACTGTCCCTTTCATTTCATCAAGCAACTGTTTGATATGGTATAATCCTATACCAAAGCCTTTTTTCTGCCTGTTAGACGAAAATCCCCATTCAAACAAGGTCCTAGGATCAATGTTTTCAGCAAGTCCCATTCCATTATCCGAAAAGGACACTTCTACATACTTACTTGATTCTGAAAAAACAATTTGCAATATCGTTGCACCAGCCTTGATTGAATTACTGGCAATATTGTCAACAATCACGCCAATTGAAGAAGAATCGAATTTGCATTCAAAAGCATGTTCATCTTGCACAAGTTCATATTTTAAACCTTTAATCACAAAACCTTCGTCAATATATTGCCGAATAAAATCATACAAGCTATTAGAACCACTCTGCTTTAGGGATTGATTCCCATGTATTGCCAAATCAGCGAGTTTATGTGCCTTTTCATTCGCTTGTTGAATCTGTCCTATAATTGATAGTATAAAATCCTTATTTTCAATATCCATAGGAGTCAGAAGCTCTTGCAAATAACTTATATTACCTCTTGATGCATCCGTTAATGTATATACGGAGTGAAATCCATTCACTAAATTTGTTACATTCTGATTAGCCGCACCTTTAAGAAAATAAATTTGGCGCTCTCTCGCATGCTTTTCCTCTTGTGCCTTAACTAACTCCTTTGAACTTTTTGCATTTTCTTCTTCAAGTTGAATGTTGTGTGAAACAATTGATTCTGTCTTCTTTTTTAAAATTTGTGCTAAATTTATAAGTCCAGCATCTTGTGTGCGTTCGGCGACACTTTCCAATTTCTTTAATGATGTTGTAATATTATCTTGGCTGTTTTGCATATTGTCTTTAGATAAAATATCTAAATTATAATCCAAACTAACAATATCTTTAGAATCAGCATTAGTGATAAACTGTGAAATGATTTGATCACTTATTTCATTTGGAGAAATCGTACGCTCTGGATCAGATTTTAAAGGCTCACCCCAATTAATCAGGTTGACAACATATTTCTCCAAAACCTTTAATACTTTTTCAAGAAATAAATCTGCTAATAAATCAACAGCAGGCGTCTGAATAAAACCATGTGCACGGCTAGTTGTTTCAACAAATTGATCATTATTGCCTTTTATAGAAATACGTCCCATAATTTCACGCGTTCCCAAGAAACGTTTCCATCCTTGAGCTTTTCGCTGATCAATACCAAAAAAATCTTGTCCAGGCTCTCCATATGGATTGATTCTAAAACCATTCTTATATATAAAAACAGAACCATAATTTTTGGGTTGAACTCCTCCCATTTGCCGGGTAAAATTTACTTTAGCACTTTGATTCAGGTAAAACACAACAATACTTATATCTTGTAACCCATAATACTTTCTGTTTTTTTCAACCACAGAGAAAATATATTCACCACGATCCGTCAACTTGCTTGTAATTAGCTGTCCATCTTCAGAAACACTCACTTCAATGCTCGTAGTCTTAATATTCAGCTTTTCTAATATATCATTATGAATAATGCCATTAACAATATCGCGGTTAGGATTTATCCCAGTTTTACCAAGTGTCTTGTTATCATTTTCACGTTCAGCAGGAACGATAAGTTCTATGTCAAAAGGAAGTTCTCCCTTATTTGCATCAGGGCTAATCAATTTCATTAAGGAACGTTTCAATTTTAGTATTTCTTCTCGAGACCAACTTTCACGTAATGAATCTACAATCAATGTAGTTCCTTTTGAAAAACCACTTGGAAGTGCATCAGTTGTTGAATACCAAATAGGGATATTCATAAATTCTTGTGTATCATCCAGTTCAAACTTATTCCAATTTACCTCTACTTTATTCGCAGATATCTCGGATTCTGTTTTAGTAATTAATACTAATGATTCTCCCAGTCGGTCACACGAAAAACGACCAACTCCTTTTGCTCCTGCCACTTCTCGTTTGATTTCATCCCGGTAGGAAGACTTTTCACGGATTTGAAGCTTCTTTTCTGAATATGCCACAAATAACCATTTTTCAATGATGTCATTATATGTCATCCCACAACCGTTATCAGAAATAATAATTTGATCATGTCCTTCACTTGTTTTAACAAATGAAATATCAACCTTGAATGCTCCAGCATCATAAGAGTTTTTAACCAATTCAAATATCGCAATATACTTATCGCTTATTAAGTCGCGACCAATTAAATTTTTAAGCCCGGCACTTACGCGGAAAGATAAAGTGCTATTCGTTTTTGTCATTTGAAAGCACCTCCAAAATAGCAAGTCCTATTTGTTCGGCAAACAATGGTGGAACTGCATTGCCAACCTGTGTATAGCGAGGCACCTCTTGCTTGCGACGTTCCCCGCCAGATGTATATTTACCTTTAAATTCAAACCAATCCGGAAAACTTTGTATACGGGCATGTTCGCGCACCGTTAAAATGCGTGGCTCAGTATAATGCACAATTTCATCCGGTATTGATGTAATAGTTGGTGCTTGCGCTGCTCTATTAAGCACAGTAACACCACGTCGGTTAAGATTAGAGACAATATTATCATTCGGTGTAATGCGCTTTCCAACAGGGGCATACGCCAACAAATCATTATGTAAATTTATCGTGGCTTGTCGATGATTAACAAAACGATGACTATCTACCACATCAGTATCTGACGTTACGCTCTGCCGCATCAATCGCTGATATCCAGACTGAACAGGCCCATACAGACCTGCTTGAAAACCTTTTGTATCAGGGGACGGGCGTGTTCCATGTACTTTTTCCAAATCACTAATTGCTTCATAAACCGTTGTTGAGCAGCTTATTCCTCTTGCTTTGTAAAAAGGTTCTTTATTACTATTAAGGGTTTCAAAAACCTTTTTCGGAGAATGATGCCGTATTGCTACGAGAATAAAGCGTTTTCTGTTTTGTGGAATACCATATTCTGACATATCCACAATTTGGTGCGCAGTTTTATAACTTAAACGTTTCAGTGCTCTTTCAACATAGGAAGAATATTGCTTTGTTCCTTTTTTGTCTTTGAAGTTTACTGTAAAGCCATGAACATTTTCGAAAATAATTACTTCTGGCAATACAAGTTTGATGAATTTAATATAGGATTTTACAAGTTTATTGCGTTGATCGTTTTTGTCTCGCTTTCCAGCCATTGAAAATCCTTGACAAGGGGGACCGCCAGCAACTAAAGTGACTTTTCCTTGTAGCGCTTGGAGTTCTTCCTCATGTTCTTTTAATAGTTCGTTGATGTCACATTCTTGAACCGGTAACCACGTTGGCCACAGAAAATGCTCTTTATTATCAATTAGGTTGTATTTCAATGTAGAAAACGCATCGGCATTTTTTTCAATAGCAAATAGACCTTTCCATCCAGCATTTAATAATCCGGTGGACAAGCCCCCACATCCAGCAAAGATGTCAATGTAAATTTTCTTATCCATCATCATACAACTCCTCATAATTGGATACAATAATTCATAATAATTATATCATTGAAACTTTAGAAAATCAATACAATAAGGAGGATACCATGCCTTTCTGCCATTTTTCAAAAATAAGCAAAAGTATATCCTGGTCCAAAATAAAAGCAAATACTCTATTACAAATCAAAAACAATTGTAAAAAAATAGAATATTTAAAGCTTACTGATGTAGCAATATCAAAACCTGAATTTGATACAATATGTAAAGATATTTCAATCCCTAGCCTTTGTTACCAAAAATTTGCTCATCAATCCGTTGCTGGAACAGATGGAATTTGGCGCTGCATTATATTACAGAATACGCAAGATACTCGTAAAATTATATTATATACAGCTGGTCGAATCTACCCTCTTTATGCTGCAATTGAAGAATATGAGAAAATTATGCAATAATAAATATCTCCATGTATTGTTGAATATTAATATGATCTTTCAAATACCACAAATACTATATAGTATTTGTGGCATATTCTGTATATTTACAAGATTGGAAACCCTTCTATAAAAATGTTATATCTACAATAACTAGCAGTTCAACAATAGATTGGACCGCTGGCGCTATTAAATTTTGTCGTTAATGAAACAGCCTCCTTTTTTCGATATTTTTCTCGTAAGATTTCAACTTGGAAAAGGAATTGAATAAATGACGGCAAACGCTCAAACCCCTTGAAAATCAAGGCTTTTTCCGTTTGTCGTTATTATACCGTAATGGCATTCCCATGTTGCTTATCTGATTCATCAGGGAGTACCGCCTCTGGTAATCAAAGAACGACTGGGGCATAAGGATATTGGCATAACATTGAATACATATGGGCACCTATATCCGAATGAACAGAAAAAACTAGCCGAAATGCTAAACGAACAGAGGGAAAAGAAAAATACGAGTGATAAGAAATAACAATCAGATGGATAGGGTATTTGTTGAAAAAGTGTAGTAGCAGAAGAAGGAATGTGCTATACTATTTTTAGCAGATACTCATATCCATTTTTATTTTAGCTTGGAAGACAGACTTTGAGAGGAGAATATAGGAATGGATATTCAGGATAATAAATTAGCAGAAGAAAAAATACAAGAAAATCTAAATGAGAATATGGCTGATATCTTTGACAGCGTATTCAAAACGCTTCTGTAAAGATTTCCTAAACTTGCAGTAGCGTTGATAAATGAAGTGTTTCATGCTGATTATACAGAGGATGAAGTAATCATTCAGGGAAGAAACGAATATCATAGCATGGACGGCAAAGTTATCAATGATGCCATGATCAGGATCAGAGATAAAATTTATCATATCGAATGCCAGAGTACGAGTGATGGGCTGATGGTTATCCGTATGGTAGAATATGATTTTAAAATTGCTTTGGAAGAAACAAGAAATATTTTGATGGATGAACTGAAAAAGAAACCTGAGGAAAGAAGCAGAGAACCTCTCAGTTTTCGGTTTCCCAAGTCCTGTATGGTATGTGTAAGGTCGGGAATACAAAAAGGGGAATCATTAAAGCTGCAGATCGTTATGCCAAATGAACAAAAGGTGCTGTATGAAGTGCCAGTTGTACAGGCACAGAGTTTTTCCAAAGAGGATATGTTTAAGAAAAGACTCCTGATACTAATACCGTTCTATGTGCTTCGGTATGAGAGGGATATAAGGGATGGGAAGAATGAAACTCTGGACAAACTGGAGCAGGAATATAAATTTATTAAGGATCAACTTATTGCAGAGGGCGATTCCATAAATGAGCCGAGACTTTATTTTGACCTCGCTGTGTTGTCGCAGAGAATATTAGACTATGTAGGAAGAGATAATAAGGAATATAAGGAAAGGATGGGAAACGCTATGGGTGGAGTAATACTTGAAATGGAATCAGATAAAATATGGGATAAGGCAGGACGGTATGCAGACAGGCGGCGACAGATATTAAACATTGATAATATGGTGAAGAAATTAAATATGTCTTTGGAGGAGGCATGTGGGATTCAAGATATTACCGTAGAGGATTACCAGAAAGCGGTAGAATTTGTTAAGGAAATAGAGGAAGAGAGATTAGCTAAGGCAGGTAATCCATAGAAAGCTACAGGAGTGTCATGACCTTATTTTGACCTTGAAAATTTTAAAACAGGCTGCTTTCAGAGAAAAAGAGGGGCGGATTCTGTGGGAAAAGCCTGAAAATAGAGGAGCCTCTAGGAGAAAAATAGCCGTTAACGTCCGTGAGGGTGGTAGGACAGTAGGGTCTGGAAGGGTTGCTACTATCATTGAGTAATCTTGTAATTAGAGCCAAATAATAAAAATAAGCACCGCAATCCTTTGAGAAATCAAGGGGTTGCGGTTTCTTAATGTCTAAAAATAATAGCAAACAAAAGGAAAAGCCACTTGCCGGAGTTTCATTCTTGTAGCATTGTCTATATCCTCATACACTTTCTTTGTCACTGGCAAGGTGGAGTAATCAGCAATTTTCTGTTTTTTCCAAATATCAAACATATCCTTTGGCGTAAAGTAGGATTCAAAACTTTCCCGGCTCTCATTCAGTGAAGCAAGGAATTGACA
>ERZ808054.1831-NODE-1831-length-10497-cov-18.768234_pt1 | contig 10497 bp, 8 predicted proteins | sample MGYA00380201_ERZ808054 | MGnify/ENA primary metagenome ERZ808054 (study PRJEB31490, sample SAMN06133419) | mouse gut metagenome | isolation source: Z5_2 | host: mice | place: China: Chengdu | collected 2015-05 ... | reverse complement strand
GTTACTTCGTCAACACCGCCGTTCAAAGCGTACAGCAGACATTTAGCAAGGTTAGCGCGGGCACCGAAGAACTGCATCTCCTTACCGATAACCATGGAAGATACGCAGCATGCGATACCGTAGTCGTCGCCGTGTGTCACTCTCATCAGATCGTCGTTCTCATACTGGATGGAAGAAGTCTGGATGGACATCTTAGCGCAGTATTTCTTCCAGTTCTCAGGCAGTCTTGTGGACCACAGAACTGTCAGGTTCGGCTCCGGAGAAGGCCCTAAGTTGGTCAGAGTGTGCAGATAACGGAAGCTCATCTTCGTTACCATCGGACGGCCATCAACGCCAACACCGCCGAGGGACTCTGTTACCCATACCGGATCGCCTGCGAAGATCTGATTGTACTCAGGTGTGCGGGCAAACTTGATCAGACGCAGCTTCATGATGAAGTGGTCAACGAATTCCTGGATCTGCTGCTCTGTGAAAGTACCGTTAGCCAGGTCTCTCTCAGCATAGATGTCAAGGAAGGTGGAAGTACGTCCAAGGGACATAGCAGCACCGTTCTGCTCTTTAACGGAGCAAAGGTATCCGAAGTAAGTAGCCTGGATAGCTTCCTGTACGTTGGATGCAGGCTTGGAGATATCGCATCCGTAAGAAGCAGCCATTTCCTTCATCAGCTTCAGAGCAACCATCTGTTCGGATAATTCTTCACGGAGACGGATCACGTCGTCTGTCATAACACGTCCTGTGGAATCCTTCTGTGCCTGTTTGTCTTCGATCAGTCTGTCGATACCGTACAGGGCTACACGTCTGTAGTCACCGATGATACGTCCGCGTCCGTATGCATCCGGAAGACCTGTGATGATGTGGGAAGAACGACATGCTCTCATCTCTGCATTGTAAGCATCGAAGCAGCCTGCGTTATGTGTTTTCCTGTGTGTGGAGAAGAACTCGCTGATCTCGGGATCTACTTCGTAGCCGTTATCGGAGCATGCCTTCTCTGCCATTCTGATACCGCCGTAAGGCTGTAAGGAGCGCTTAAAAGGCTTATCAGTCTGGAAACCTACAATTGTCTCTTTGCTCTTGTCCAAATAACCCGGGCCGTGAGATGTGATGGTAGATACAACCTTGGTATCCATGTCCAGCACGCCGCCTGCTTCACGTTCCTGCTTCTGTAACTCAAGAACCTGTGCCCATAAGTCTTTTGTGTTCTGTGTAGCCTCGGCTAAGAAGGACTCGTCACCGTCATAAGGATGATAGTTTCTCTGGATGAAGTCGCGAACATTGACTTCTTTGTCCCACTTGCCGCCTACAAAATCTGTCCATTCTGGTCTCATTTTGAAATAGCCTCCTATCAATATTAGTGTAAGTTTGTTAATTCTCCGGCACAACTGTGAAGCGCCGGAAAACATGCTTATCCAGTACCAACATTATATGTTAAAGCAAGCCACAACGTCAAGTCGGGCTTTGTACTTTTTCTCATACATATAGAAGGTTTTTATAAAAATTTTGTGAAAATTGTATGTAAAAAATATTCTTTTGCAACAATGCTGAAATTTTTAAATGGAAAGAAAACACAAGAAGCGGTTGTGAAGAAAATAAAAATGCACTATAATAAGAAAGGTAAAGCAAAAACATAAGGAAAGCAAAAATGTGAAGGAGGATTCGGGAATGAAAAGAATTGGTATGTTGACCAGCGGCGGGGACTGTCAGGCACTGAATGCGGCGATGCGCGGCGTGGTGAAGTGTCTGTCCTGCAGCGGAGAGGATGTTGAGATCTATGGTTTTCTCAATGGCTATAAGGGATTGATCTACGGGGATTTCCGTATGTTGACAGGACATGATTTTGCGGGTATCCTGACGAAAGGCGGCACGATCCTCGGAAGCTCCAGGACACCTTTTAAGCTGATGCGCGAGCCGGATGAGAACGGCCTCGACAAAGTGGAAGCCATGAAGCAGAACTATTATAAACTGAAGCTGGACTGCATGGTGATCCTGGGCGGTAACGGAACCCATAAGACTGCCAACCTGCTGCGCGAAGAAGGGCTTAACGTGATCACGCTTCCGAAGACCATCGACAACGATCTGTGGGGCACGGACATGACATTCGGCTTCCAGAGCGCGGTGAATATCGCGACAGACTGTATCGACTGCATACATACCACGGCATCTTCCCATGCGCGTATCTTTATCGTGGAAGTGATGGGACATAAGGTAGGATGGCTGACACTGAATGCCGGTATGGCAGGCGGTGCGGATATCATTCTCATTCCGGAGATTCCTTATGATATCAACAAAGTGATCAAAGCGATCAATGAGCGTGAGGCGAGAGGATCCCGGTTCACGATCATGGCCGTGGCGGAGGGCGCGATCTCCAAAGAAGACGCGAAGCTCTCCAAGAAAGAATATAAGAAGAAGATGGAGAACTATCCGTATCCGTCGATTTCCTATGAGATTGCCGACAAGATCAGGAGGAAGAGCGGCAAGGATGTCCGTGTTACCGTTCCCGGGCATACACAGCGCGGCGGCAGCCCCTGCCCGTATGACCGTGTATTTGCGACCAGACTTGGCGCGGAGGCCGGCAAGCTGATCCTGAAGGGTGAGTACGGATTCATGGTAGGTTATAAGAACAGAGAAGTTGTCAAAGTTTCTTTAGAAGACGTGGCCGGCAAGCTGAAGATGGTATCGCCGGACGCGTCGATCGTGAAAGAAGCCAAGATGGTGGGCATCAGCTTCGGCGATTGATGAATAATACTGGCAAGTATAGAAAGGCAGAGACGCTGCCGGGCGCGGCACAGCCTGTCCGGCAGTCTCAGGGAAGTAATGTCATATACCGCTCTATATCGTAAGTTCCGTCCGGATTGTTTCGAGGACGTCAAGGGGCAGGAACACATTGTTACGACTTTACAAAATCAAATAAAAGCAGAACGGGTAGGCCACGCCTACCTGTTCTGCGGTACTCGTGGAACAGGCAAGACGACGATCGCCAAGATCTTCGCGAAAGCAGTAAACTGTGAACATCCGGTGGAGGGCAGCCCGTGCGGAGAATGCGCGGCCTGCAGGTCGATCGGGGCCGGCGCCAGCATGAATGTGATCGAAATTGATGCGGCGTCCAACAACGGTGTAGACAATATCCGGGAGATCGTGGATGAGGTAGCCTACTCCCCGGCGGAAGGCCGGTACAAGGTCTACATTATAGATGAGGTTCACATGCTTTCGATCGGAGCGTTTAATGCGCTCCTTAAGACATTGGAAGAACCGCCGTCTTATGTTATTTTTATACTGGCGACTACCGAAGTGCACAAGATTCCGATCACGATCCTGTCCCGCTGCCAGCGGTATGATTTCAGGAGGATCACCATCGACACGATCGCTGCCAGGCTGCGTGAGCTGATGGAGGCGGAGCAGATTCAGGTGGAAGAGAAGGCACTGCGCTATATAGCCAAGTCGGCGGACGGCGCTATGCGGGACGCTTTGAGTCTGCTGGATCAGTGTATCGCCTTTCACTTCGGAGAAGAACTGACCTATGACAAAGTGCTGGATATCCTGGGGGCCGTGGATACGGAAGTGTTTGGAAGACTTCTGCGCCATGTGCTGCAGGGGGATGTGACCGGCTGTATCGGGCTGCTGGAGGAAGTCGTCATGCAGGGCAGGGAGCTGGGACAGTTCGTGACAGACCTTACATGGTATCTGCGCAACCTGCTGCTGGTAAAGTCTTCCGATGATATTGAGAATGTGATCGACGTATCTTCCGATAATCTGGCCAGAATGCGGGAAGAGGCGGATCTGCTTGAGACGGCGGCCATCATGCGCTATATCCGGATCTTTTCGGAGCTGTCCGGGCAGATCAAATATGCGGCCCAGAAGCGGATCCTGATCGAGATCGCGCTTATCAAGCTCTGCCGCCCGAGTATGGAAAAAGACCATGAGTCGGTGCTTGAGCGGATCCGGGCAGTGGAAGAGAAGCTGGAGAAAGGAATTGCAGTCATGCCTTCCGGCGGTGCTTTGGAGGGGAACGGCAGCGATCAGGCATGGAACCGGCCGCAGGAGCCGAAAGAACGCCCCCCTCTTCCGAAAGCAATTCCGGAGGATGTACAGACGATAGTCAGCAAATGGCCCTCCATTGTCGGCCAGACTTCCATGCCCATGAAGCAGTATCTGAAGGATGCCAATCTGAGCCTTGGCGGAGATAACAGATTGACGATCGTTGTGGAAGACGGGCTGGCATCCGACTATTTTCTGCGGCAGGAAGGGCATAAAGAATTGCTGATACAGACTTTGTCGGAAGCTGTGGGAAAGGAGATCGACGTGACGATACAGAGCGTACCCGATCAGAATACCTTTGCACAGAACTATGTCGATCTAAGTCAGGTCATTCATATGGAGATAGAAGAAGTAGAAGAGTAAAAAAGGTAACGGGGAGGCCGTCTGAACCGTTACAGGAAAAGAAAAGGAGAAGTATATGGCAAAACGAGGTGGATTCCCGGGCGGTATGCCGGGCAACATGAGCAATCTGATGAAGCAGGCGCAGCGGATGCAGCGCCAGATGGAGGAGAGCCAGAAGGAACTGGAGACGAAGGAATTCGTGGCCAAAGCCGGAGGCGGCGCGGTGGAAGTGACCGTGACAGGCAAGAAAGAGATCGCGAAAGTCAAGCTGTCGGAGGAAGTGGTGGATCCGGAGGATATCGAGATGCTGGAGGATCTGGTGATGGCGGCGGCCAACGAGGCGCTGCGCATGGCGGATGAAGCCAATGCGGAAGTGATGAGTAAGATGACCGGCGGTCTGGGCGGAGGCTTTCCGTTCTGATGGACCTGTACAGCGGATATATCAATAAGTTAATAGAAGAACTGGCAGGCCTTCCGGGCATCGGGTCCAAATCCGCGCAGCGGCTGGCTTTTCACATCATTAACATGCCGAAGGCACGGGTGGAGCGCCTGTCAAATGTGATCCTCGATGCGAAGGCGAACGTGCGCTACTGCAGGGAGTGCTATACCCTGACGGACCGGGAGACCTGTCCGGTCTGCGCCAATGCCAAAAGAGACCACGCGACAATCATGGTGGTGGAGAATACAAGAGATCTGGCCGCCTATGAGAAGACGGGCAAGTATACCGGTGTCTATCACGTACTGCACGGCGCCATCTCCCCGATGATCGGCATCGGGCCGGGGGACATCAAGCTGAAAGAACTGATGCAGCGGCTGGAGGGGGAAGTGGACGAGGTGATCATCGCCACCAATTCCAGTCTGGAAGGAGAGACGACGGCCATGTATATCAGCAAGCTGATCAAACCAACAGGGATCAGGGTCACAAGGATCGCCAGCGGTGTGCCGGTGGGCGGCGATCTGGAGTACATTGACGAAGTCACGCTGCTGCGTGCACTGGAAGGAAGAGTTGAGTTATAACAGGAAGAGAGAAAGGTAAGGAAAACGGGATGGGAGTTATCAAAGAGAAATTCGGGGTGACGAAGGACGGCAGGGAAGTGTATGCATATACGCTGTCCAATGCAAACGGTATGAGCGCGAAGATCATCGACTACGGCGCGATACTGGTGAGTCTGATGGTGCCGGATCAAAACGGTGTGGCCGAGGATGTGGTGCTGGGCTATGATTCGATGGAAGGATATTTTGCCAACGGCAGCTTTTTCGGGGCCACCATCGGACCGAGCGCCAACCGGATCGGCGGCGCCAGCTTCGAGATCGACGGTACGACTTATGAAATTGATGACAATGACGGCGGCAACAACCTTCACAGCCATAAAGAGAACGGCTATCACAAGCAGCTGTGGACGGCGTCGGCAGGCACGGACAGCGTAACGTTCACCCTGGAAGGCAGGGACGGCGAGATGGGCTTCCCGGGCAACAAGAAAGTATCCGTGACATACAGTCTGTCGGAGGACAATGCCCTGAAATTAAGCTATCACGTATCCGCCGACAAAAATACGATTGTCAATATGACCAATCATACATACTTTAACCTGGCAGGGCATAAGGCGGGGAAGATCGAGGATCATCTGCTGCGGCTTGCCGCGTCCTGCTATACGCCTACCGTTCCCGGTTCGATTCCGACAGGCGAGATCGCGCCGGTGGCCGGCACACCTTTTGATTTTACGGAGAAGAAGCCGATCGGACAGGATATCAATGCCGATTTTGAACAGCTGAAACTGGGCCAGGGCTATGACCATAACTTCGTGATCGACGGCGCGGACGGTACATTACGGGAATTTGCCGAAGTGGAGGATCCGAAGAGCGGCCGGAAGATGAAAGCATACACAGACCTGCCCGGCGTACAGTTCTACGCAGGCAACTGTATCACCGAAGAGACGGGCAAGGACAATGCCGCTTACGGTCCGCGGACAGGGTTCTGTCTGGAGACACAGTATTATCCGGATACCATCCATCACGCGAACTTCCCGTCGGCAGTGTTTGGCCCGGACAGGGATTATGAATCCGTGACGGTTTACCGGTTTTTGTGATATTGTTGTGACAGTGTTTTTCGGTCTGGTTATGAATCTTCTCGGGCGGTGTGAGTGCCGCCTGAGAAAACTTCCTTATCTTTTCGCATTTGCACCGCAGATTGCGGCATTTTTTTTGCCCGGGACATGGTATAGTTATTCCATAATGCTGTAGAGCTGCCCTGGTATACATACCGACAGGGGCATTTGGAATGGAGTGAGTGAAATGCGGCAGTCATCGATCGTCATTCACAGAGGAAAAAAGGAAGAAAAATACGAACTTTATGTAGAGGACTATGTCATTTCTTTTTTGAAGAAAAAAGAGAAGACGCAGGAGGAACAGATCCTTTTCTACGGATGCAGAGAGAAGAACGGCAGGAAATATACTGTCTACGGGGCCGGTGTGGACAGGCATCCGGCCGTATTTGACAAATATGAGCTGTTAGAGGAGGTCGGCTGCCGGCTGACCGGCACGGATCCGGTCTTTTTGATCAGAGAAAAGGACGGCGTCTATGAAGTCAAAGGTTACAGCGTGTTTTACTATGACAATACGGAGATGCAGGATTATCTGATCCAGCGGGAGGGGGAACAGAGCAGGAGGCCTGAGGCCCGCGCGTGCAGTGCAGAGCCGGCGCAGAAGAGGCCCTTTGGCCGGACGGGACATCCTTATAACGCGGCCGGAAGCGGACAGAGCGGCGGGAAGATAAATCCTCACTATGCCGTCTCGCTGCAGCTGGGGCTGGTCTTTATCGTTCTGGTGGCGATCGTGATCAATTCCGCCAACAGTTTTGATAAGATGGAAATGCTGAACCAGTCTGCCGCAGAGGTATTTTTCGTCATGGAAAATCAGGAGGCGGGAGAAGTGCCGAAGCAGGCCCGGAACGATAACCCGGAGGAAGAGGAGGCGGCCGTGATACAGGCGGACACCCTTCCGGACCAGCTGCTGCAGGAAAGCGTGGAGCAGGAGAATGCGAGAGCGGACCAGCGCGAAGAGAATGCGCAGCCTCAGCCGGAAACCGCCGGGACGGAGCAGACCGAGGCGGTACAGGACGGCACGGCTCAGGCGGCAGATACGCAGGATGGAACAGAGCAGACAGTAGATGCACAGAAAGGGACATCTCAGGCGGCAGAGGGAGAGACAGCGGCCGGCCGGCAGTCGGGTAAGCAGAATGGGTCGTCCCAGGCCACAGACACGCAGAAAGAGTCAGCCCTGCCGGCAGACTCTGGCGAGGACGGTACGTCTCAGGCGGCAGAAGAAGTCGCATCACAGGAGGATGCCGGTACGGAGGAAGGCGTGGAAGCGCTCTCAAGAAATGTGGGCAGATATTACGAGGTCAAGCGCGGGGACACGCTGTATATGATCAGCCAGAGAATCTACGGAGACACTTCCCATGTGAAGAAAATCTGTGAGTTGAACGAGATTACAGATCCGGATAATATCCATTACGGACAAAAAATAATATTGCCATAGGAAAATGTGTGGTAAGATGTAGTAGACGAATTTTTTAATGTCGTTTTTACTGTCGTTAACGATAAGACAGGAAGCGACATACAGGAAGTGACATAAGACTGTGATTATCCAGGGATGAGCAAGAGGAACAACGGATGGCAAACGTTAGGGATTACCTGAAAAAGAGAAAGGAAAGAAAAGAGGGGCAGACGAGGATCAGCTATCGGGAGAAGATCAGGAGCCACAAATTTATGATCTTTTACCGGACCGTTCTTGTGATCTTATTGGCGGTAGGCGTTTCGGCGGCATTCTATATTCAGTGGAAGAATAAAGTTTACGCGGAAAATACGGTGGTTTTTTCGACGGAAGTACAGATCGCGCAGGATGCCACGCTGGTGCCTTTTGCAGGACACCTTCTGACCTACAGTAAGGATGGTATCAGTTGTATGGATACCAAGGGAAACGCGGTGTGGAACCAGACCTTTGAGATGCAGAATCCCATGGTGGATATCAATCAAAATGTGGTGGCGGTCGGAGATTATAACGGCAGGGATATTTATATAATGAATACGGAATCTCTGTTGGGGAAAATTACGACAAATCGGCCGGTTCGCAATTTTTGTGTGTCCGCAGGCGGTGTAGTGGCGGCCGTATTAGATGATACGGATGTCACATTAATTTATCTGTATGATTCACAGGGAAATGAATTGGTACATTTCAGGACAACTATGAGGGAAAGCGGCTATCCTGTGGAGGTGTCCATATCACCAAGCGGGGAACTTGTGTGTGTGTCGTATTTGTATATAGACAGCGGACAGATCAAGACCAGTGTTGCTTTTTATAACTTTGGCGCCGTAGGGCAGAACAATACCGACAACTATGTGAGCGGTTATGACTATGTTAATACGGTAGTGCCTTTTATACGGTTTCTGGACAATCAATCTCTTTTTGCCGTATCCGATGACAGAATTATGTTTTTCAGCGGTGCACAGAAGCCGGTCAGCGCAGCGGAAAAATTGCTGGATGAGGAAGTGCGCGGTGTATATTACGGGAGTGAGTACGTCGGGATGGTATTTAACAGCAAGGAAAGCGGCAGCAGATATCGGCTGGATGTTTATCACAAGTCAGGTGACTTTGTACGTTCCATTGAATATGATATAGAGTGCAGAGATATTTTGTTCCATGAAGACCAGATTATTATTTATAACGAGTCCGACTGCCGCATTTATAATAGTAAGGGAATACAGAAATATGCCGGAAAATTCAGCAAGACGGCATTAATGTTGATACCGCAGAGCGCGTCATATACATACATGATTGTAACGCCAGATTCCATAGATACGATAGAATTAAGATAAGATGAGACAGGACATGATTACATTCGCCTTCGCGGCGATTATGCTTTTACTATTAATATGGAGAATTAAAAGAGGGTACGCCAATGGAATGATGCAGGAGGTTATAAATCTTCTGTCGGGCGTAATTTCTTTGGCTTGTGTGGCACTGGTGTTTCTGGCGGTCAGAAGTGCAGTTAATAAATCCATGCATACGTTAACTGCGTGTATCATTGCGCTGGTTCTGCTCGGTTTGATTTTTAAATTATGCCATTTGATCTTTACACCGCTTCTGGCGGCAGGTAACATTTCCATAGTCAGCGGTATCAATAAATTATTGGGCGCTGTAATGGGTGCTGCGGAAGGGTGTCTGTTGGCTTATATTCTTTACAGAGTGCTTGCTCATTTTGGAATTTATGTGCTCTGAACTTTTTTTAAAAAATTTCAAAAAAATTCCTGAAAACCCGTTGACATCTAATTATTGATCTGCTATTATATGAAAGTCGCTTGTGCGGAATAATCTTTGGCACGGAAGCGATGTGAAGAATGCGAAGCATTCAAAAGGGGTAAAGATACTCCGATGAACCTTGACAAATAAACAGTAATGCAACCCTGAAAGATTTCGAAGAGATTTTTCAGAAAGAAGTATCAGAACGATACAACCAAACAGACAGTAATAAACTGTAGTAAATTTCTTTCAGAAATTAACTACGGGAGGATGCATAGCATCCTCCGGGATAGATGATAAGGGATTTACTATACGGAAAAAAAGAAGCCAAGCTTTAATTGATCCGGATCAAAGGAAAGGCGAAGCCAAGGCCGAGCCTGCGAAGCAGCGCTCGGATTTTGACGGAGTCAAAATCGATTTTAAGAGAGTTTGATCCTGGCTCAGGATGAACGCTGGCGGCGTGCTTAACACATGCAAGTCGAACGGGGTTACCATTTTTGAAGCGATTAGCTTGCTAAGAGTGGAAATGTTGGTAACTTAGTGGCGGACGGGTGAGTAACGCGTGGGTAACCTGCCTTACACAGGGGGATAACACTTAGAAATAGGTGCTAATACCGCATAAGCGCACAGTACCGCATGGTACCGTGTGAAAAACTTTAGTGGTGTAAGATGGACCCGCGTCTGATTAGCTGGTTGGCGGGGTAACGGCCCACCAAGGCGACGATCAGTAGCCGGCCTGAGAGGGTGGACGGCCACATTGGGACTGAGACACGGCCCAAACTCCTACGGGAGGCAGCAGTGGGGAATATTGCACAATGGGGGAAA
>ERZ808054.1830-NODE-1830-length-10498-cov-3.370118_pt1 | contig 10498 bp, 10 predicted proteins | sample MGYA00380201_ERZ808054 | MGnify/ENA primary metagenome ERZ808054 (study PRJEB31490, sample SAMN06133419) | mouse gut metagenome | isolation source: Z5_2 | host: mice | place: China: Chengdu | collected 2015-05 ... | reverse complement strand
CGATTTACAGTTTGTACCGCCAAACACATCCGACATTTCCATCGCATCAAGCTGCTGATCCAGAATCCTGATCTCTTCCTCTGTCAGCTTAATTCCCGCTGCCCCCGCGTTTTCTCTCAGACGATCCGGTTTTCTGGTTCCGGGAATCGGCACCAGATACGGTTTCTTGCAAAGCATCCATGCCAGCGCTATCTGACCGGGCGTTGCCTGCTTTTCTTCCGCTACCATGCGGATTAACTCTAACAGCTTCTGGTTCTGTTCCACGGCCTCCGGCGTAAACTGTGGCATTACGCTCCGGTAATCCGTACCCGGCTCAAATTTAGATCCCTTCCCATATTTCGCGGACAAAAATCCGTTCGCCAGTGGGGAAAAAGCCACATAACCGATTTTCAGTTCCTCCAGTACAGGAAAGAGTTCTTCATACCAGCGCGCCATCATAGAATAACGGTTCTGGACTGCCGTTACCGGGCAGACCGCATGAGCACGCCGTATGGTTTCTTCCTTAGCTTCTGAAAGCCCCCAATGCGTAATCTTGCCCTCCTGTATCAGTTCCTGCATGACGCCCGCCACTTCCTCAATCGGAATGGACGGGTCTGTGCGGTGCTGATAATACAGGTCGATATGATCTGTTCCGAGACGCCTCAAAGAATTTTCCACAGAAGCCCGGATTACTCCCGGTCTGGAATCCGGCACCAGGGGTTTATTCACCTGCTTGCTTTCCATATCAAAATGGATTCCGAATTTGGTTGCAAGCACTACCTTATTACGATAGGGTTTTAAGGCTTCCCCCACCAGTTCTTCGTTGTCGTGTGGATTTTCGGGCGTACCATAAACTTCCGCTGTGTCAAAAAAAGTGTATCCCATATCCACAGCCTCCGCCAGCAGCTCTCGCATCTCGTTTTTATCCGCGGGCGCTCCGTATGCATGGCTCATTCCCATACAGCCTAGTCCTACCGCAGATACTTCCAAGTCTTTTCCCAATGTTCTGTGTTCCATATCCAATCTCCACGCTTTTCAAATTTTAACCCTGAACTTAGCACTTTGTGGGCAGTCCTCATTCTCTGATAAAGTCCGCCAATTTCAAATTCTGCTTTTCTATAAACTCTCATTTTCTCTTTGCGTTCCGATTAGCGAAGGCAGTCCTTCACAATACCTGTAATTTCATCCGGTGAAAGCAGGTCGATATATTGATTTCTTTTACCGCTTCCACGGAAACCTCACCATTAAAGTACATATCAATGCCCAGATCCTCAAAAAGTCCGGTCAGTTTATCGGCGGACTCCCCGATGCTTCCCTCATAACCGAAGGCATCCTTAAAGTAGCGGCGGATGTCAGCATCATGGTATTTTGCCATTACTTTCAGGAATCGCGGGAGCAACGTTGTCAGGCTCTTGCGGTAAGTAGTTCCATACAAAACCTCAGGAATGAGTTCCAATTCATAAATGTCGTAAGCATAGTTTTCCTTCACATCATCATTACAAACCCAGGCTGTCTACCCAGACCCGAACATCTTCTTCTGAAACGCCAGACGAAAACCGCATACCCTCCAGCCAGTCTCCGGTTCCCGCCGCGATGTAATTGGCAGCCTCCTCTGTATTGCCCGTTGCAGAAAAATAAACTACTAATATTTTTCCTTCTATAGTCTCTGTATCCCCGGAAGTTTCTTCTGTAACCGTCTCTATCGGACTTCGATTGGCTCTTCTGTCGGATACTGGGCAGACTCTTCCGCCAAAATCTCAGCAGACGTTTCCGTAGATATCCGGTCATTTTCACTTCCGGACGGAACGTCCGCTGTGCTATTTCCGCTGTTTTGACTGCCACAGGCAGTCAGCACAAAGATCATAGATAAACCTAAAAATGTTGCGGCTATTTTTTTCATGGCAAATTGTCCTTTCTTCATTTTCCCGTCTTTGCGGGTATCTGGTAAACCTTGTAGTATTTTTGTTAATAACATTCCTGGAATATTTTCAGGATTTCCTCATGGGTCATCTTCCTGTAGCCGCCGTAAGCCAGATTACAGGAGCCCGCAATGTCCTTCAAATCCGTAGATTCATCCACACCCAATTCCCGCAAAGTCATTGGAAGACCAATTTCCCTGATAAAATCCGCCAGTGCTTCCACTCCGGCGCGTGCCAGTTCTTCCCCTGTTCTGCCCTCCGGTGAAATGTTCCATACATTCACGGCAAACCTCTGGAATTTGGACAGCCCATCCCGATAGATATGGCGGTAATAAACGGGATGCAGTACTGCCAACCCTGCGCCATGGTAGCAGTTCGTATACGCCCCAAGCTGATGCTCCATCTGATGGCACTCAAAATCCATACGTTTTCCCAGCTTGATAATGCGGTTTTCCGCCATGGTGGATTCCCACATCAGATTGCTTCGGGCTGTGTAATCCTCCGGGTTTTTGATTGCCGCCCGCAGATCGCGGATCACGCCCCGCATAAGCGCCTCCGAAATATCATCAGACACATTATCTTCATCGGGTTCGCTGAAATAAGTCTCCATGATATGGGACAGGATATCGAATCCGCCGGACACCATCTGATTTTCCGGAACGCTGAAGGTGTAAGTCGGATCCATCAGGGCAAATTTAGCGTTGCACATGGGATAATCCTGCCCGGTCTTGACTTTTGATTTCTCGTTGGTAATCACCGCACCACCATTCATTTCACTTCCGGTTCCTGCCACCGTGACGATCACCCCCAGCGGAAGAGGATCAAAATCAACAATACCCGGTCTCGCCCAGAAATCCGCCCAAATATCTCCGTCATACACCGCCGCCATAGAGATCGCCTTACAGCAATCCATGACGCTGCCGCCGCCCACGGCCAAAATCAGATTTATCCCGTTTTCCCGCGCCAGCTTTGCACCCTCCAACACCTTGGCATAGGTAGGATTTGCCCCGATACCGGAGAATTCAACTACATTCTGTCCTGCTTTTTTCAGACATTTTGTCACCTCTTCATAGACACCGTTACGTTTAACGGAACCGCCGCCATAAACCAACATGACATTCTTCCCGTAATGGCCGGAGAGGCAGGCAAGATACTCCTTGACACAGCCTTTTCCAAAGTAAATTTTGGTCGTGTTTTCAAAAATAAAGTTGTTCATTACAATACATCCTTTCCTTCCTTTACTCGTGGGGATTACCGTCAGATAGTTGTCTCTGCCAGAATGCGATTGCCTCATCAACCCAACCTTCCGCAACCGTACCGGTTCCCAGCCCAAAACCATGCCCAAGCCCCGGATAGGAATGAAATTCGGTGTCGATTCCCAACGCGCTCATACCGTCAATCCGCTGCTTCATGACACGCCAATTTGCAATTCCATCATTTTCCCCGACCGTCACAAAGGTTGCAGGATCACCCTCGCTATACTCGCTTAATCCGGTATACTGCATAATGACTGCCGCCGGCAGCGGAAAGTCACCGGCTCCAAATGCCGCCGTTCCGTAGGAGCCGACCCACGCCGCCATTCTCGCGCCGGCACTTCCGCCCCACAGCGAATAACCGTCCGTATTTACTTGCAGTTCCTCTGCGTGCTCAAAAATAAACTGAATGGCACGGGACAGGTCTTCGCAGGCTGTCTGCGCACCGGGCCGGTAAATCAGGGCAAAAGCGTTATATCCTTGTTTGGACAGCTCCAAGGCGTGTGGAAAACTGTCCTGCATCGCGCCTACATAGGCAAATCCACCTCCTGCATTACAGACGGCAAACCTTTCTTTGGGATTTCCCTTAAAGAAAAACAGCCCTGTATCTTCTTTCGCCGGGTCAGCCGCAGTTCCCCCAACGTGTTCCCACTGTAATAACCGGTATCCACCGGAAAGATCAGTCTTCCGTAATCTCCGAAAACAGGGTCATCCGTGACATCGGATATAGCTGTATCAACCGTATAAAAATTTCTCATAGCTTCCTTTTCCGTATCCGTCTCCCCGGATTCCGTCTGAACAGAATTAGATGACATATCCTGCGCCTCCTGATTTGGCTTTATTCCTCCTGTATTTCCACAGGCGCCAAGTACCATCATGCACAAGACAGTCAGAAGTCCTGTCACCATCACCTGCTTCATGCACGTTTCCCTCCTTATCAGACCCTTTTCCATCTCATTTCCTAATTTAGAGTATAAAAAAATCGAGGCCTCCACAGAAGTCTCGATTCGTTCATCAGTTAATACCTAAAGGTTGTATCTAAATAATCCATAAAATCCGCGCTATCGGTGCAATACCGTCTGGATTGCCGCCAAAAACCGCTCTACCGTTTCCGACGGAGTCTGTGAATGGAGCAGACCATAAGGAATAGAGTGATTCCATTCTACAGGAATGATTTTTAATAACGGATGCACATTTTCCCATGCCTGAACCGCCATCAAGACATCATTGCTGTTTTCGCACCGGTTAAAGACATCCACACTGTAAAAATCAAAATCCACAATCTGAATCCGGCTGTGATTCTGCCAGATATCATCCCGAAGCACATCCACATAATGACTCCAGTTCCGATGCATCAGCATCAGCCGTTCGCCGTACAAGTCCGAAACAGTCAGCAGTTTTTTATCGGCAAGGCGATGGTGGACGGATACCGCACAGCAGATGGGCTGTCTGGAGATTTCAAATCCTGCACAATTTCGGAGATTCAACATCGTGTCGTCAAAAATTCCAGCAACCACATCAATGTTCTGTCCGAGATTTTTCAAAATCTCCCGCGCATTCTCCGGTGTATTCTCATACGGGACAAGCTGGAACTTAATCTTGGGACAAAATTCGTGAATCTTAGGCCAGAGTTCCACCAGAACCCCCGCCGGCGTCATAGGAGAAGTTCCGATGCGGATCACATTATCGCCTTCCTGCATCGCATTCTTTGCCCGGATGACAGAGTCCTTACAATACTGAATGATATATTTCGCATCGTTATATAAAGATGCGCCTGCCTTCGTCAGCGTCAGTCCCCGATGCGTGCGCTCAAAGAGCTTCACATCCAAAGAGACCTCTAACAGATTGATCTGTTTAATAACTGCCGTAGGCGTGATATATAATTGGTCCGCCGCTTTATTAAAGCTTCCTGCATCTGCAACACGGATAAAAGTTTCAAGCTGAGGGTTATACACCGCTATTACCTCTTTTCCTTATACGCCGCTCCCACATTTCCCATTCGTCCGCCATTTCCTGACAGGCATATATTCAAACGCAGCGCGTCTCCTTATCGAATCTCAACTTTTATTATATGCGTAGATACGACCAAAAGCAAGCAGACCATATGGAACTTTCCCTTACTTTTCTTGATAATCCAGTTCATTTTTTATATGATTGATTTCATCTAATGTTAATTCACATAGACATATTTCAGCAATACAATTCAACTGTGATAAACCGATGTATAGCCTATCCATTTTAATGTATTTAAAAACTTTTTGCTCTGAAATTTCTATTTTTATTCCATCCTTATATAAATGTGTTTTAAAATAGGAACAACTATTTTTTAACTCATCACTTATCGTTATATCTCCTATTTCGTAAACATCGATATTTAATCTGGTCTCATTGATATCATATTCTTTGCTTAACAATAATGTAATTCTCTTTATGAGTCCACTTGTCATTCCTACTGTAATTTCCAGAAAAGATGTCCTGTCTTTAGAATACGATATACTTTTTAGAGGCTCAGCTTTTCTATCAATTATTACTTTCAAAGGAATATACTCTTCCAAACTTACTGCCATTTTTATTGTGTTGCTTTTCATAACATTTTCCATTTTCTCTTCTTCGCCTTTACCGCATCTGCCGCCTTTAATTCATTTTCCCACTAAACTTGTCTACTTTTTTTAAGTATATATCTCCATGGTAAATCTCTCTTCATCCCGTCACCTGCCCTTACTCGAACGATAATCCGTCCAGTTCTTTGATTTTCTTGCCGCATTGGATTTTGATCGCCATGATATGCATCTCGACCTCCGTCCGCTTATCAGCGTTTTCGAAATCCATGTCGGAAAATTCCTTCTCTGCCATCTCCATGATCTCCGTGAAGACCTGCTTGTATTTCTCTCTTTTCGCGCATGCATCCGCACGGCTAAGTTCACCCATTTGTACCCTCCACTCTGCTCTGTTCGTGAGCCTCGTCCGTTGCCTTCAAATTGTTCATAATAGTCTCCGCATCACTGCAGAATGTGTCCAGATGATCAAGCAAATTCTTTGCAGACCATCCCGGAAAACATTCCAAAATACGTGAAAACGACTCGATGAAATCCGAGTTCATCGGTTCCATCTGCTCGCGGTCCGTCTGGAATGCACTGTTGTTCATATCACGGAAATCCGCCGCCGCACTTGTCATCTCCGAAAGCGCTTCTTCCAATTCCGCATAATCGACATTCAACTTGTCACCGTTTCCCATCGCCGCCTCCTTCTTTCATAAGAAACCGTCTCATTGCTTCCTGTTCTTCCTCATTGGCGAATCCCATAGATTTACGTCCCTGCTCCACAATCAGCCGGTGCTTGAGTTCATAGACGAACGCATCCTCCATCTCATCCGCATAGCCGCTGTGCACCACCCGCGTAATGAGCGCGGAGGAAAAGCAGAAGCTCCTGCCCTCCCCGCTCATGCCGACCGGATAGACCGCCGCACCATAAGGATAATATCCGCTGTCTCCTGCGCCAAAGAAGCGTTTTGTAATCACCATCCGCACATTTTCAACCTGTTCGAGCGGCATGGTCTGCCGCAAAAACTCCTTATTCAGATCCACGACACTTCCCAGCGGAAGAACATCCTCAAAAATATCGATCATATCAATCACAAGGCGAACGAGTTCTTCACCCGAAAATGCAGCCTCGGTATTTCCCAGTTTTAAGATATGGTACTCATCCAAGACCTCATACTGCACCTTCGTCCGCTCGTCCTCCATAGCGCCGCCGTGATGCAGCATGCAGGCGTGAAGCTGATAGAGAAAAGACACGTCGTCCCGGAATTTCAGCCCGATTTCCTTCACGGAAGTCGCCTGCTCTTCCGCAAATTTGTGCGCTGCAAGATATTCTTCCCACAGACGCTCTTTATACTGTCCTTTGTTCATATATTATATGGTCTCCTTTTCTTATTCTTCTCCCGCTTCGGGTATCAATACGCGCTCGTAGGCGCCGTTTGCAAACAACAGTCCCTGTCCCATCACCGGGTACTCACGCTGCGTCCGTACCGGGAAAATATTTAACGTACCCTGTGCACTAAGCACAAGACCGTTTGCCGCTGCTTTGACCCATTTTGACAGCGCATCATAGCCTTTGAGTTTTGCCGCGTGCACCGTCATAATGATGCCGACGCCGCACTCCGCCGCTTCCATAAGCACATCCGGCAGTTCCTGTTCGTGCGCCTTTGTAATACCAAGGAAATTGTCCACATCATCGACGACCACATACACGGCCTCCTGCTGTCCGTAGAACTGCCCCGGCGTCATTCTTGCATCCTGCGCCAATGCTTCCTTAAACGCCTGCTTTCTCTGCTCCGCCAGTTCTTTTAAGCTCTCTACAAACTCCTCCACCATATCTTCATCCTGCACATACTCCAGGTTCTCTCTCGTCCGGTAGGAATACAGGCTCATCGCGGATGAATCGAACAGATATACTTTCCCGCTCATCTGGTTCAGCAGAACGCGCAGAACATTCGTCTTGCCCTTTCCTGCCTCGCCGATGATGACAAACGGCGCCGCCATACGCTGCAGACCTGCGCGCGTGACTGTCTCCACCTCGAGTCCGACCGCAAGGTCGAATTCTGCAGCTCCGTCCGTATAGTCCGCGAGCATAGGATAGACAAATGTCTCCGGCAGTACCGGTATCCTTGGTGCTCTTCTGCCCGGATATTTCGCCGCAATGCCGCGGATCAGTTCCTTGATTCTTGCGTTATATTCTATGTCATCTTCAAACGCGACCATCGTATAAATCTGCATAATATTGACGTTTGCCGTCTTCACGAGCGCACGTCCCTGCATTTCGGGAAGCTTGTATTCACTTTTGCCGACAAGTGTATTCGCCTCCATTGCATCAAAGAGAAATCCGGCAATCTTCATTTTAAAATTATTTAAAATGGAATATTTCACACCGTTTACGCGGGTCGCCGTAATCAGCAGATAAATGCCGAGTCCCGCTCCGTCCCTCGATACCCTTGTAAAAAAGTTTTCCGCATCGACGCCAAGCTCGCGCACCACATCGAAGTTGTCCACGACAATCACGATCGCTTTCAAATGCTCTCCGTTCGTCTGATTGTACACGGAAAAATTCTGTACCATTTTCTCGGCAAAGAGTTTTTTTCTGACTGCGATTTCCTCCTGGATGAGCTTCATAAATTTATCCATCTTCTCCGCGTCGTCATAGACCATATAATCCGCCGTATGCGGCAGCCCGTTCAGCGGAATGAGCGCGCTGTTTCCGAAATCCAGAATATAGAAATTTAAGTCCTCTACCTGATTCTGGAGCGCAAGGCTCAAGACCGCCGTCATAAGGAACATCGTCTTGCCGTAGCCCGCCGAGGACATAAAGACCATATTTCCGTCCTTCTCCAGATTTACGACATACTCCCGCTGTGCCTGTTCCTCCGGAATGTCGATCATACCCACCGGAATATTAAGAACCGGCAGCTTGCTTCTGTCATATACGTCCTCTCCCGCTCCTGTGGCGCACTGCGCCCCAAGCGGCGAAACCAGCATTTGCGGCAGAGACGGAAGCCACGGTTTTCTGACCTTCTCCCTGCCCTCCTGTTCGAACAGCGCCTTCAGGTAGTCGATCGTGACGTCAAGCTGCGTCGCCTTTAACTCATTGCCGTCCTCCTCCTCGCTCAAATCTTCATTAAGCAGTTCGCCCTGCCCCAGATCATTCACAAGGTACACGCGGTTGTCCTTTGATTTTCTGACACCGTCCGCCAGATATTCCGCGCCGCTCCACGCCGACTGGAACAGCTCGTAGATTTCGTTGTTTCCGACCTGCAAATATGCTCGTCCTGCCTGCGTGATGTAGGCCGCGTCCGGCGTCTTAATGATTTCCCGGCTGTCGCTCTCATCCTGCACCTTTAACGCCAGTTTAAATTTCGAGTTCGTCCAGATCTGGTCATTTACTACACCAGTCGGTTTTTGTGTGGCAAGAATCAGATGGATGCCAAGGCTTCGCCCGATACGCGCGGTAGAGACAAGCTCCGCCATAAAGTCCGGCTGTTCCTTCTTCAACTCCGCAAACTCGTCGCTGATTAAGAACAGATGCGGAATCGGTTCTGTCACCTCACCGTTCTTGAATAATTTGTTGTACGCATTGATATGATTCACGTTATACTGACTGAAAATCCGCTGCCGCCTTGCCAGTTCACTTTTGATGGACGCCATCGCCCTCTGGCTCTCCGCGCCGTCGAGGTTCGTGATCGTTCCGAGCAGATGCGGCAGATTGCGGAACAGCCCCGCCATGCCGCCGCCCTTGTAGTCGATCAGCAGAAATCCCACCTCATACGGATGGAAATTCACGGCAAGCGATAAAATATAGGACTGAATGATCTCGGATTTACCCGAACCCGTCGTACCTGCGACAAGTCCGTGCGGTCCATGCGCTTTTTCATGGAGATTCAGGTAAACAATGTCGTCTTCCCCGCGCACGCCGAGCGGTACGGCAAGCGATTTGTGCGACTGGTTTTTCTGCCAGCGTTCCGCAGAGAGAAACTCCTCCGGCTTTTTCACCCCGTACATATCAAAAAAGGTTATGCTCTCCGGGATATTGGAGGTAATGCCCTGATTGTGAATCAAAACACTTAAGTTACGCGCCATCCATTCCAGATTGCAGTCCCCGACATGCTGCAGCCGAAAGCTCTTATTCACCACCTCATCCTCGCACAGCACCAACGTTCCCTCGGCAGAATCACCATATTCCACGATCGTACCGATATTTTCGGGGAGATTTCCGCGCAGATGGCTGGTATAAATAATCGAGAATCCAAGGTTGTCCCCCTCTTTCCCAAGATATTCCATGATGGAGTGATCCATGATGAGCTTCGGCTCGTCGATGATGAAGAGAAAATGCGGCAGAAATCTCGACTGCTTGCTGCTTTCATCCTCTTTCAATTTCCTGTCCTTTAATATCTGCAGCAGACTTCCAAGCACCTGGTCGCGCATGCGCTCCGAATTGATGTCACCCGACAGGTTTAACGCCTGGATTTTCAGATGCGGATACCAGTCCATCCAGGAAAATGCATCGTTGTATTCCCTGCTGTGGATAAGCACGATCTGTAAATCATGATAGCTCTGCTGAAATGTCAACTGCGCCACCATAAGCTTGATCTGCTCCTGCACGATATCCTTCTCGCCGATCATCCCCAAATGCGCATGTTTTAAGTCAATGACGACCGGGCGCTCCTCGATATAAGAAAATGTATCGCGTATGCCGCGCGCTTTCTCTTCAAGCTCGTCCCGCTCCATTTTCAGCTCGTCATAATCGTATCGGATCGGAAAGCTTACTTTCTCGCGCCTGCTTCCGATCGATACCGTA
>ERZ808054.1829-NODE-1829-length-10500-cov-4.098532_pt1 | contig 10500 bp, 6 predicted proteins | sample MGYA00380201_ERZ808054 | MGnify/ENA primary metagenome ERZ808054 (study PRJEB31490, sample SAMN06133419) | mouse gut metagenome | isolation source: Z5_2 | host: mice | place: China: Chengdu | collected 2015-05 ... | reverse complement strand
TGTTTTGCAGAGTCCGCACATGTTCCGGTATTTCCTTCCGCACCCGTATTTTCCGCCGCGGCTATCCCGTTTTCTGCTCCCGATCCGTAAACAAAAGGTTCTTCCTCCAACTCCAAAAATTCCAGCACCCGCTCCCCGTTTACCAGACAGTTTGCCAGGTCCGGCACATACCGCCCGATTTGGAGGAAATTCCAGTTAAACGTTCCGTACAGCAGGTACAGGGAAACCAAAGAACCAACTTCCCCATGGTATGCCCCGATATACCAGATGCCCAAAGCCAGAAAACAAAACGAGCCGAGCAAATCAAACGCCGTATTTAACCCTCTCAAAAATGCCGCGTAATCCGCCTGTTTCCTTCCCGCTTCCTTAAGCTGTCCGTTGGCCTGCCCGTAACGGCGCACGATTTCTTCCCGCACCGGAAACATTTTCATGACTTCCATACCCTGCAGCATATTCGAGATACTTTCCGTCATTTCCTGATTCGCCTGCGTGGCATCCTTTCCCGCCCGTTTCATCGGTCCTATCATACGGAAATGCACCCAAAGGGAAATACAGCTCATGGTAAACAGCCCCGCCATGACAGGCGGACAAAGGTAAAACATGGGAACCACACATACCCCCACCGTCAGCACCGGCATAATGACCCTCCGCAGGCGGGAACCGAATACATCACAGGTGCGTCCCGCATCCCATATGATTTTCGACATGAATTCCCCGGAATGGTGGGTGTCGTAAAAACGCATGGGAAGCCGCAGCGCTTTGGCAAACACCTCATTGTTAATCTTTGTCCCCACCCGCTTCGCCTCGTCATTATACCCGATGGTACCTGCCAAATCCCCCGCCATTGCAAAGACAATCACCGGAAGGTTTCCCGCTAACAGTTCCCGTAACCCTTCCGCGGTTCCCTGTCTGGCCATGTCACACAGTCCGCCAATCGTAACGGATACCATAATCTGGAATACGCTCCCGCAAACTACCATTAACAGGATGCAGCCGAAATAAACGGCAGCCCGTTTACCTAGAAATTTCCTAAGCAATATCCAAAGCACACTGCCCCTCCGCTTTACCGTCCCTTCTTTTTCCGTTTTCCGCGTCTTCCTTTCAGTCACTTCGGCACACCCCCTTCCCGCTGTCCTTCATACAGCCTGTAATAAATCCCCCTTGCCGCCAACAGCTCCTCCTGTGTTCCCGCTTCGGCAATCCGCCCGCCGGAAAGCACATGGATGCGGTCCGCGTCCTCTATGGTGGACAGCCTGTGGGCTATGGTAATGACCGTCCGCCCTGTGGATATCCGGTCCACCGCCTCCTTAATCAGCCGCTCCGTTTCCACGTCCACCGCCGAAGTAGGCTCATCCAAAAGAAGCACCGGTGCATTTTTTAAAAATGCCCTGGCAATGGATATACGCTGCTTCTGCCCGCCGGAAAAAGAATCCCCCCTCTCCCCCGCCATGGTCGCATAACCTTCCGGCAGCGACAGGATAAATTCATGGATGTTCGCCTTCTTGCACGCCTCCTCGATTTCCTCCCTGCCGCAGCCCGCTTTTCCGCAGGCAATGTTCCAGGCAATGGTTTCGGGAAACAAAAATACATTCTGCGACACAATGGCGATGCATTTCCTCGCTTCCGCAATCCCCCATTGTTCCAGGGTCCTGCCAAAGAGCCGCACCGTCCCTTCCTGCTGCCGGTAAAACCCGCATAACAGTTTAAAAACCGTGCTTTTTCCCTCGCCGGATTCCCCCACAAAAGCGGCTTTCTCCCCTTTCCTTATGCTAAAATCCACTCCGTCCAGTACCCTTCCGCTCCCGGCATAGCCAAACACCACATGTTCAAATTCCACACTGATTCCGTTGTCCGGTATATTTCCGGCAGGCAAATCACCGCTTTCCCCTTTTCCGGCGGACGGATTCCCATTCCCCACGGTTTTGGCAGACTGCTCCCCGCCCCACTCTCCGGGCTGTTCCATCAGCTCCGACAGACGCTGCTTGGACAGGCGGGCGTTCTTTACTTCCAGCAGAAGCTGCGGCAATTCCCCCAAAGGGTGCACCACCCGGTCCATCATCAGGATAAAATATGTCATGGTCCCCACGGAAAGTTCCCCCGCCACGACACGGTACAGCGTCATAATGCCAAACAGCAGATTGGGCAGCCACTGCACCACATGGTATAAACTCCAGGGGATGGCGCTCAGACGGTTCCTTTGGAACTCAAATTTCAGAATCCGCCGGTTTGCATCTTCCACTCTTTTCTTCATCAGCGGATATAGCCCGTAACTCCTGCCCACCACAATCCCCTGCACATTGTCATAAGCAATTTCATTCACTTCATCCCACAACTGTAAGTGCTTCTTCTGCAATCCCGCAATCCTGCGGCCCGCATAATCGGAAAGCAGCAGGACCGGCGGAAAGACCAGCAGGAAATACAACACCAGTTTCCAATCCATCTTCCACATGGAGCCTAAAATAATCACGGTGGTAATGACCGTCCCCACAACCGCCGGTAATACTTCCGAATAATACAGCGACACAACGCCCGTATCCGAAACCAGCCTGTTCATCACCGATGCGGAATCATTCCCGTCGAAATAGGCATATTCCAGCCACGGAATCTTCTTCCCGGCCAGTTCCCGGAACTGCGCCTGCATCCTTACCGCAAAGTAAGCCGTACATTGATTCGCCCCGTAAGCCGCCGCAAACCCAAACGCCGCCAGCAGAAGCAGCCACCCAATAAATGCAGCGTCCATGCCGGCGCTTCCGTTCCCTTCCAGCATAAGGTCGATAGCTCCAGACAGCTTTTTGTTTCCCGTTACCAGCACCTGCGTCTGTATATAGGAAAGCAGGATTCCTGCCGCCATCAGCCACTTATTGCTCCAAAACAGCCTTGAAAAAATATCTTTTTTCCAGCGCTTCATTCTTATCCCCCGCCATTTCCTCACCGGCTGTCCGATGCCGTACCGGTTTTGTCTAAAAAATCATATAATATTTTTTTATATATTTCATTCATTTTTAAGTTGTTTTTCCATAGAATCTATGTAATAATATTACCGGATTGTAACATGCTGGCAAAACAGCAAAAAAGACCACCCTTACCAAACCCTTTTGCAGGAGGAACCGCCCATGCCGAAGCCGTTAAAAAAAGGACTCAACATTCATGTGGAGTTTATCAGAAGACCCGCCGAATACGCCATGCGTTCCACGGATGTCTATACGGATTTCTACGGACTCGGATACATCACCAGCGGCGACCGGGAAATCATCACACCGGAGGGCATTTACTTCATCCATGCCGGCGACGTGGGACTTACCGATATCGGCTATTACCACCGGACCATCCCCACCTCCTCCAAACCCTACGAACGGTACGGGGTCAAATTCACGCCGAAAATCATCCGCCATTTCGTCCAAACGGTCGGCGAAGATAAATTTAAGGAACTCATGTCACACAAAGGATACCATTTGAATCCGCAGGCACAGAAAAAAGTGCGGCGGATATTGGAAGACATGCTTTATGAATATGAACATTACGACGGAACTTCCGAACTGATTTTGGAAGGCATGTTAAACCATCTGCTCGTCACCGTCTTTAAGGAGCGTATTCTCCACACCTCCATCGAGCAGAAAATCAACGTAAAAGACGATGCCATCATGGACGTCCTCTCCTATTTGGACCTCCATTATGCGGAAAATCCAACCATTGAAGAATTATCCGGCATCGCCTGCCTGTCCCGCGCCCAATTCATGAAGCGTTTCAAACAGGCAGTGGGATCTTCGTATAAAACTTACTTAAACTGCTACAAAACCCACCAGGCACAGTCCCTCCTGACCGAAACCGATTACTCCATCGGCAGGATTGCGGATGAACTCGGCTTCTGCAATGCCAACTATTTCTGCAACGTCTTCAAGGCAATTTCCGGGCAGAATCCGTTGGAATTCCGGCGGGAGGGAAGACGGAAATAGCATTCCGTAAAACGAAGGGGCGGTCTTTGCGGTATCCCGGGTAAATACCGTTTATTGCCGGGAAATTCTTTCTTCCCATACCGGATGAAATCCGCCCGCCTGCTGCTTCCGCAAAAGGGCAAAAAATTCCTCCTCCGGCATGGGCTTTGCATAATAATAACCCTGTACCTGGTCACAGCCGATGCTTTGCAAAAGCTCGGTCTGCTCCTTCGTCTCCACGCCTTCCGCCAAAAGCCCCAAATCCAGCTTATCCGCCATGGTCACGACCTGTTCCAGTATCAGCTTTCCCTTATCGGAAACCATCATGTTTTCCATGAATTTTTTATCCAGTTTAATGACGTCAAACGGGGTTTCCAGTAAAATGTTTAAGGAAGAATAACCGCTCCCGAAATCGTCCATCAGAAGCGTAAACCCTTCTTCCTTAAGCTGGAGCGCTTTCCTGCTGACCTGCTGGTTATCTGCCGATTCCGTGATTTCCAGTTCCAGCAGTTCCTTCGGGACACGGTAGTGCTTAAGCAAATCCGAAAGTACCTGTATACATGCATCATCCCGCAGATGCACCCTCGACACATTGACGGATACCGGGCAGGAACGGATGCCCGCTTCCTCACATTTTTTCAGGAAACGGCAGGCTTCCTCCCATATGTAATAATCCACTTTCCGTACAAAGCCGTTTTCCTCAATGACCGGAATAAACTGGTCCGGGAAAATCATCCCCCTCTCCGGATGCTTCCAGCGCACCAAAGCCTCCGCCCCTATGATTTCATTCTTGGCAATACTGTATTTTGGCTGCAGATACATCAAAAACTGTCTTTCCATAACCGCCGCCTGCATGTTTTCCTCAATAAATTTGCGGTTGTACAGGGTATCCTTGAACTGCTCCCTGTAAAAGACAATGTTGGTCAGCACATTATTTTTAGCTGCTTTCCGCGCCATGGCGGCACGGTCTTCCATTTGGCGCTGCTCCATCTCCTTATCCTCCACGGTATACACGCCGTAAGACATTTGGAGCTTTACGCTTTTGAAGCTGCTGATTTTGGCATCCAGCCGGCGGATAAATTCCACCAGTTCTTCTTCCTCGTCATATTCCGTCACAACCATGAACACATCGCTCCTGAGGTTCACGAAAAACTGGTCCCCATGACAGCATTCCATTAATTGGTGGATGACAAAATCCAAAATCTCATCCCCGAATTTTTCACCGTACAAGTCGTTGACAATCTTAAACTTGCGGATGTCAAACTGGATAAACCCGATTTCCCTGGAAGAAGAAAAAATCAGGTTGTTGACATTCCGCCGGAAACGCCGCAGTTTGTTAATCCCTTTCAGTATCGTCTGCATTTCGTCATTTTCCGGGATATCCGTTAAATCCAGATTACTCTCCTTCATATCCTTAAAATACTCTGACAGCATTTTTTCCAATAATTCAATACTGATGCTGATTGCCTTTGGGCATTTCTGTAAAATCAGCCCTTCTTTACGGATCAGCGCTATTTCCTCCGGTTTTGAGATATCTTTTCCAAGGATATCCCGGCAGTACACTGCCCCGTCCATCCGTTCCGTAAAAGCCTTAATAAATTCGTCCGTTTTCCGGTTCCCGTATACTTCCCGCTCCTTATCCTGCGCATCGTAAAATCCCAACGCCATTCCCAGCACGAGCAAAGATGCCGTAATGCAGCCGCATGTCCCGCCCTGCCGCATCCCGCCGCCAAAACACGTACTGATTTTAAACGCCGTCTTCAAATCCAAACCAAAGTCATCCGCAAATGCCCCGAATAATGCCTGGGAACAATGATACTGCTGGTGCAGTAGCTGCTGTGCTTTTTCCTTGTGTGTCATACCATCCCCCGCTTTCCCGCCGGCAGAACCGGCAGTCTTTCTTCCTGCTTCCGCACCGCTCCATGGGCGTTTGGCAGATCCGCTAACTTACAGTATTATTCTAACAAATCCGCGGGGAATTGTGAAGCGTGTGTTTGAAAATGCAAAGAAAGTAACGGTTCAAAACAATTTCAACTGCTCATACTTTTCCGGAAATTCCCGCAAATACCGGAAGCAGGCATCCGCGCCGCACACAATCCCGTTTTTGCGGCACTTATCCTTAAGCAGCTCCATCAGTTCCGCATTCCTGTCACTTGGCAGTTCATAAGAGTACCCGTATTTTTTCCGGTACTTCTCCTTCATCCCCGGGAAATGTCTGTCAAGCGCCCTGTAAAAATATTCCCGGTCCCCCTCACGCAGTGTCACGCCCATGCCAAACGTAATGATGCCATATACCTTCGCCTGAATACAGTAATCCAAAATTCCGTCCACATTTTCCCTGGTATCGTTCAGAAAAGGAAGAATGGGGGACATCCACACAACGCAAGGTATCCCGTTTTCATGGAAAATACGCAGCACTTCCGCCCGCCTTTTTGTGGTACAGACATTGGGTTCCACAATCCGGCATAGCGTCTCGTCATAAGTAGTAAGCGTCATCTGCACCACGCATTTTGCTTTTTCGTGAATACGCTTCAAGAGCTCCAAATCCCTGAGTATCCGGTCCGACTTTGTCTGTATTGCCACGCCATACCCGTAACGCTCGATAACTTCCAGGCATTTCCTTGTCAGTTCCAGTTCTTCCTCACAATGCATATAAGGATCACACATTGCGCCTGTGCCAATCATACATTTCTTCCGTTTGGAACGGAGCGCCTTTTCCAACAGCTCCGGCGCATTCCCTTTCACTTCGATGTCTTCAAATGCATGGGTAAACCCGTAACACTTGCTTCTGCTGTCACAATAAATACAGCCGTGGGTGCATCCCCGGTACAGGTTCATGCCGTTCCCCGAAGACAAAATACCCTTTGCCTCTACAAAATGCATCGCCCTTGCCCCTCCGTATCCATGCCCGTCACCTTCGCAGACAGGACATTTTCTGCCCTCATCTTAACATATAATGCCATGTATGTATACCTGGTTATGTATAAGTGTAATGCCGGTTTTTTCTAAACAGAATGGGGAAATTTTTCACAGGCTGCGGGATAAAATTCTTATGATTGTACAAAATACGGATAACGGAAAGCACGCTTTGGCGCCAGCCGCCGGAAAGGGATATATGTATGGGCAATCATTTGAAAGGACAGACCAGTCCTTATCTTTTACAACATGCGGACCAGCCGGTGGATTGGTATCCGTGGGGAGATGCGGCATTTGAAAAAGCGGCACGGGAAAATAAACCCGTGTTTTTAAGCATTGGTTACAGTACCTGCCACTGGTGTCATGTTATGGCAAGGGAAAGTTTTGAAAGCAAGGAAATCGCGGAACTATTAAACCGTGATTTTGTGTCCGTGAAAGTAGATAGGGAGGAACGCCCGGACATTGACAGCGTTTATATGTCCGTCTGCCAGGCGCTTACGGGAAGCGGCGGATGGCCGATGAGCGTATTCCTGACACCGAATCGGGAGCCTTTTTTTGCCGGAACCTATTTTCCGCCCGAAACGGGATACGGTATGACAGGCTTTGCCGATATCCTGCGGACGATTGCCGGGCGGTGGAATACGCAAGGCGGAAAAAAGGATCTGACGGAAGCCGCCAGGCATTTGGTGGAACAGGTCGGCAGGGAGCGGACGGCAGGGAAACGGACGGTCCCGCCGGAGGAAAGACTGGCGGAAAGGGCAGTGGAAATATTTGCTGCCGGATTTGACCGGAAATACGGCGGATTTGGCAGTGCGCCAAAATTCCCCACGCCGCATAATCTGCTTTTCCTGATTTTATATGCGGAAATCCGCGGTGAACCGTCCGTATTCCGTTTGGCGGAAAAAACTTTGGAGCAAATGCGCCGGGGTGGTATTTTTGACCATATCGGCTTCGGGTTTTCCCGATATTCCACGGACCGGTATTACCTGGTTCCCCATTTTGAAAAAATGCTGTATGACAATGCGCTGCTTATTATGGCTTACGGGGCAGCGTATCAGTCATCCGGGAACGGGATGTTCCTTGATACGGCAAAGAAGACCGCCGCATATGTCCTGCGGGAGATGACGGGCGGTGAAGGGGAATTTTATTCCGCACAGGATGCGGACAGCGAAGGGGAGGAAGGGAAGTTCTACGTATGGGATTACAGGGAAATCATACAGGTTTTGGGACCGGAAAGGGGCAGGCTGTTCTGCCGCCATTTCGGTATTACGGAGGAAGGAAATTTTGAAGGGAAAAACATTCCCAACCTGTTAAACGGCAGCGAAACGGCAGACGGATTCGGAGAGGAAAAGGAAGCGCTGTATGCATACCGCAAATCCCGTGTCAGGCTGCATTTGGACGATAAGGTCCTGACTTCATGGAATGCCCTCATGATTGGCGCGTTAGCAATCCTTTCCCGTGTTACGGGAACTTCTTATTATCTTTCAGCCGCGGAAAAGGCACAGCAGTTTGTGGAAAAATACCTTACCGACGGAAATCTTCTTTTCGTGGGCTGCCGCAGCCACATCCGGTCCGCAAAGGGATTTTTGGATGAGTACGCTTATTATGGCGCGGCATTGCTGCTTTTATATGAAGCGTCCGGGAAGGACGTTTATCTGGAACGTGCCGGGCAGATTTGCGGGGAAGCATTCAGGCAGTTTACGGATGAAAGGAACGGCGGCTATTTTTTGTGCGGATTGGAAAACGAAACTTTGGTCATGAAACCGAAGGAAACGTATGACGGCGCCCTGCCCAGCGGAAACTCCGTTATGGCATATTGCCTGGTGCGGCTTTTCCAAATTACGGGGGATGGGGAGTACGGCCGGCTTGCCAGGCGGCAGCTTGCCTTTTTATCGGGGGAAGCGGAGGATTATCCGGCGGGACATGGCATGTTCCTGCTTTCCCTTCTCCTGTATCTGCACCCGATGCCGGAAATCACCGTGGTAATGGCGAAGGAAGACGGAAAAACGGAAAAAGACAGTACAGCGTCCATCATGCGTGCCCTGCCCCTTTACGCAAAAGTACGTATTTTAACAGAGGAAACGGAAGGGTATTCCCTGCTTAACGGAAAAACCACGTATTATGTCTGCAAGAACCACGTATGCCTGCCGCCGTCAAATGAAGTACCAGGAAATCCATAAGCAGCGGGACAGGCAATCCCGCTGCCGCCGCCCCCCAAAAAACTCCCTCCCGTGCGTCCGCCCATCAACATAACATTTCAGGCTGAACTGTTACCGCCCCAACCCCAGCCATTTTTTATCCGTTTTAGCTTGACAAACCATAACACCCATGATATTTTAATAAAAACTCTTTGCACTGCATATAAATCTACAGTACAAACTGAACAGACCGTGACAGCATGTCATGGGGTCGGGTCACAGGAGTGACAGTGGAATCTTTCATCTGCGGGACAGTAGCTGCTTATACTGATTCGTGGGTGTTTTTTATTCTTTTCATAAGTATCCGTAAAAAACCCCCATAAACAGTTAGTGCCATAGAGCTATCTTAATTTCGGAGGTAACTGGTATGGAAAAAAACGGAAACACGAAAGAAGATGCTTTCCAAAAAACGGCAAACAGAGTATCGGCCGTCACCATCCTTGGGAATACGGTGCTGTCCGTCCTGAAATTCCTGGCCGGGATTATGGCCCATTCCAATGCAATGGTAAGCGACGCGGTGCACTCCGCATCCGATGTATTCAGCACCATTGTGGTCATCATCGGTATCCGCCTGTCCGCAAAGGAATCGGATAAAGAGCATCCGTACGGACACGAACGGCTGGAATGCGTAGCCGCAATTATTTTGGCAATGGTTCTCTTTATCACGGGTCTTGGAATCGGCATAAAAGCAGCCCGGAATATTTTAAGCGGCAACTATGCGTCTTTGCAAATTCCCGGCATACCGGCACTGATTGCGGCCGTCATTTCCATTGTCAGCAAGGAAGCCATGTACTGGTATACAAGATATTACGCCAAAAAGATTGATTCCAGCGCATTAATGGCCGATGCGTGGCACCACCGTTCGGATGCCTTCTCATCCATAGGCGCGCTAATCGGAATTACCGGTGCAAGATTTGGCTTTCCGGTCATGGATTCCGTTGCCAGCCTGGTTATTTTCCTATTTATCGGAAATGCTGCCCTTGCTATTTTTAAGGATGCCGTAGACAAGATGGTGGACCACTCCTGCGACGAGGAAATGGAGCGCCGGCTCCATGATTGTGTCATGGATAACGAAAACGTATTAGGAATAGATTTGCTGCAGACCCGTATCTTCGGAAACAAAATATATGTGGACGTAGAGATTCAGGTAGACGGTTCCTACACGTTACAGGAGGCACATACCATTGCGGAATCGGTACATAAAAAAATCGAGCAGAATTTCTCAAAAGTGAAACACATCATGGTACATGTAAACCCTAAAATACCAAACCCCTGACACAGCGTCAGGGGTCTTCATCATCTTCCTACAACTGCGGGAACAGCTCTTTCACCGCCGGATACACCTTGGCAAATTTCCGGTATTTTTCCTCATACTTCGCTGCCAGTTCCGGATCCGGCTCAATCGTATCGATGATTTTCACCAGTTTCTCCGCCGCTTCTTCCACCGAAGCATA
>ERZ808054.1828-NODE-1828-length-10508-cov-16.767903_pt1 | contig 10508 bp, 8 predicted proteins | sample MGYA00380201_ERZ808054 | MGnify/ENA primary metagenome ERZ808054 (study PRJEB31490, sample SAMN06133419) | mouse gut metagenome | isolation source: Z5_2 | host: mice | place: China: Chengdu | collected 2015-05 ... | reverse complement strand
GCAGCAGTCAACTATATATCCGGCTTTTTGCAGTTCATCCTGTATGGAACTGCAAAGTTCTATATCATCTTCAAGCAATAGTATTTTCATGATATCAAATCCTCTTTCCATGGTGTTGTTCCACATATGGCTGGAAAGACATTTTTCCATTTGCGGGTTCCTCTTTTCTATTCAGTATAGCAGATAATTCTATAAAAATCCTATAAAAAGTGACGTTTAAATCGATTCCGGTTACAAGATTTTTTTAGGACTTTGCAGTTAAAATGAAAAAAAACAGAAAGGAAGTTTTATTATGAAAAATCAAAAAATGTGGAAAGGTTTAGTAATTGGATTGTGCATATCAGCTCTTACAGGATGTGGCACTGGAGCAGATGAAAAGACAGGGGGTGGGAATATGCCTGCAACAGAGTATCAAAGCAGCATATTTGATGACGAGGATATTCATTCAGATGAAAATGATAACATTGCTCCTAAAGCAGATAATACGGATGGCAATAGCAGCCAGGAAAACAAAGACAGTTCCCTGCCGGATGGGAATGGAACAAACGGTGCGGACGCTTCGCAGGAGAACCAGAGCAATACCACGGCTAATGGTACAGATGAGAAAGTAGATGCAGACAGCCTGTATGCATCAGCGGCTATCACAGGGAGCGTTGTGGAATTTTCGGATGGCAGCTGTACAGTAAGTGCCGCCACAACAGAAGATGACGGAAAAACTGGCGTAGTTGCCGCACCTGGGTATGAAAGTGAAGATACAAATGTAGTGGTGACATATCAGGAGGGCTGTGTGGTTCAGATTGCAACTATCTATACTTCTACCGGGACTGCAGAATTGGAGCAGGCATCTGTAGCTGACATTAAGAAACAGTCAAGTGTTATTATCTATGGAAGTTTTGAGGACACACATCATGTAACGGCTACAAAAGTTATCATATGCCATAGAACAGCCTGAACAACAGGAGGTATTCATTTTGAGATTCTATCAGCTTGCCTTCCGGTATTTATGCCGGAAGAAGTCTAAAACATTTATTTTACTTTTGGTATTGCTGTTCATAAACAGCATGATCCTGGGTTCTTACATGATTCTGCATGCCACAGAGGATTCCCGGATTACTATGCAGGAAAAGATGGGGACCAAGGCGGTACTGGAAGTGAAGGGGAGTGACCGATTTATTACGGAAAATGAGGTCAGGAAAATCCGGGATATGGATGGAGTGATATCTGTCAACCGCATGGCTGACAGTGCCGTTTATCCCGTTAATTTTAATCCCATTACAAACAGTGATTCCGAGGATGAAAATAACTGGAAGGTAACATTGCTGTCTTATGATGAGCTGGAACGTGACAGCGCCTTTAGTGACTTAAGATACCGCCTGATGAAGGGGGATATGATTACGGAGGGCTCTGGGAAAGGGGCTGTGATAAATTTTGCGCTGGCAGATGCAAATGGCCTTGAAATAGGGGATGAGATGGAAGTCGGGACAGAAACAGGGAGTGTGATCAATGTAAAGATCATAGGTGTTTTTGTTGCGGGAAGTGAGAGAAACCAGATGGATACCCTGCCGGCGGTAAACCGTATCGAAAACCAGATTTTTATTGACAATGAATCCTATATGGGGCTATTCGATAATGCGGGTTACCGTAAGATAGCGGTATATACCAAAAAACCGGATCAGATAGATGTTCTGGTACAGGAATTAAAAGATTTTTTGGGCAGCAGAGTGGAGATCACCACTGCTGATATATTATATCGTCAGCTGGAGGTGCCGCTGAACAGGATAGTCCGTGTGATGATACTTATGCTGGTATTCACGCTGGCTGCAGGGGTGACAATTACTTCAATATTACTCTGTATGTGGATGAGGTCGAGAAAAAGGGAAATTGCTGTTTTTATCAGTATGGGAAAAAAGAAAACGGATATTCTCATGCAGGTTTTTATGGAAACGGCAGCCGTTTTTTGTTTGTCTGTATTTGGCGCCTGTGTAATAGGAAGTGGGATGGCAGGAATTATGAAGGAACTGCTCATGGAAGAAAATACGGCAGTTCTCCTGTCAGTTTCCTTACAGGCAGGGGATATTGCAGCAATGTTCTTTGCAGGAGGCTGTATAGCGGTTATTGCTGTCTGTATTTCATTGCTGCCCATTTTAAGGGCAAACCCAAAAGACATTTTATCAAAAATGGAGGGATAGTAAATGAGAGGTTTTAGTTTGGCATGGCGTTCTGTTATCAGAAAACCTGTAAAAAGCATCCTGCTGTTTGTAACTGTATTTACCATCAGCCTGCTGCTGTTGGCTGGAATGAGCAGTGGAAAAGCAACTGTTCAGATGCAGGATAATACAAGGCAGGCAGTCGGGGCAGGGCTTCTGCTGGAAGAAAATGAGGCAGACCGGCATCGGAGGATTGATGAGTTATCAAGGCAGCTTGATCATAAGGAAGGCAGCCTGGGCGGATACCATCAGGAAAAAATTACAATAAACGGAGTAGAAAACTGGAGAACATGGACGGATAATTCTTTTGAAACCCTGTTAGTGGAGGATATCGAAAAAATAGCGGGTACAGAAGGAATTGCCGATTACAATATTACAACAGTGACAACGGCTGCAAGACCAGTTGGTTTTATCCGCATTGAGGACGAGGATGTGGATCAGTATAGCGACCTTGGAGGTGTGTCGTTGGTTGGGAACAAAGATATGTCCATGGATTCCAATTTTCTTTCGGGAAATGCTTTTATCATGGACGGCAGAATGATTAAAGAAGGTGAAAAGGATGTCTGTGTCATTTCGGCAGAGCTTGCAGATAAAAACCAATTAGAAATTGGAAGCAGAATAAGTTTTGGCAGCTGCCGGAATAAAGAGGATCCTATGGTTTATGAAGCAGAAGTTGTCGGCATCTATCAGGTAAACCAACCAATAGCTCCTTATATGTATGGGGATACTTACCGGTCTGAAAATATTATTTTTACGGATTTGGATTTCCCTGAAAAGGTGGATGGAAAGGCAGGCGACCCATTATATGAAAAGGCATATTTTAAGATTGCAGATGTGGATGAATATGAAGCTGTAAAGATAAGTGTAATGGGGGTAGATATAGCGTGGGAAAGGTATGACCTGATTGACAATAACGGAAATATGAATACCCTGTCCGCAAATTTTAATGAAATGGAGAAGTACAGCAGAACTTTAGTCTGGGTAATTTCAGGGGCAGGCCTGATTATCCTGTTCCTTATTTTTCAGTTCTGGATGAAAAGCCGGAATAGGGAAATTGGAATCATGCTGTCAATGGGAACTTCAAAAATACGGATTTTGGCCCAGATCATGGCAGAAGCACTTATGATTGCAGCAGTGGCTGTGTTGGTTTCCTTCTTGGCGGCACCGGGAGTGTCAGGCCTGACGGCGGATTATCTGGTAGAACAGCAGGTACAGAGTGCGGGAGAACAGGATTTACTGGATGAAGGGAAAGTGGCATTGTCTTATGAAAAGTCAGAGCAGAATGTGGTGGGTGTGCAGGCAGAAATTACTTTCGGGATGTTAATACAGGATGTTTCGGGCATTGCCCTGCTTATTGCGATCTCTATATGTGTATCGGGTATTGGCATATTGAAAAGAAATCCCAAAGATATCCTGCAGGATTTATAAAACAGTTTATGCGCGCAGGTATAAATAAGGTAAGGAGGACGGTTGAAATGATATTAGAAGCAAAAAATATAGAATATGTATATAAATCCCAAAAGGATAGGAAAGTTTTAGGCGATATTTCTGTGCGGTTTGAAGAAAAAAAGTTTTATGCCATTATCGGGGCCAGCGGAGCCGGAAAAACAACTCTCTTATCTTTGCTGGCAGGGCTTGACAGTCCAACAGGAGGCGCCGTTCTATATGAAAGGGAAGATATTCTTACGAAGGGCTTGAATTACCACAGAAAGAACCATGTATCTTTAGTTTTTCAGGAGTATAACCTGATTGATTATCTCACCACGGAGGAAAACGTAAGGCTGGGTGGAACAGATAAGCCGGGGGAACTGCTTACAAAAGTGAATATCCCACAGGAAGCATGGAAAAGAAATGTAATGAAGCTGTCCGGTGGGCAACAGCAACGTGTAGCGATTGCAAGGGCGCTGGCAAGCAATGCAAAAGTCTTATTGGCAGATGAGCCGACCGGGAATCTGGATGAACAGACGGCAGAGGGAATTATTGAGTTATTAAGGCAGACTGCGCATGAGTTGGGGAAATGCGTAATCGTTGTTACGCATAGTAAATATTTGGCAAATGAGGCAGATGAAATTGTGCAGATTACGAATGGAATAATTGATTCATAGAATGAAGGAACCTTACGAAAGACAAACCGCCGCACTATGGCCATCATCCGCCATATGCGGCGGTCTGCTTTTTTCGCAGGCAGGCCATCCGCCCCCTCATGCGGAGAACGGTAATATATTTTTAGAAATGTCCAGTCACTACTGCCAAGTGTCCAGATACAACACTCGTTCTTCCTTTTTGCTGGTATCTGCCGATAAAATAGGTGGACGGGAAATAATAGCCCTTATTGGTAATAAAACATTGATACGAGGTGGTCCGGATTGAATATAGCAGTTTGCGATGATGAAGAAAATATCCGCATTTATATAAAGAAGCTGATAGAAGAACAGGATGTACCCTGCCAGGTTATGGAATTTTCGTCCGGGGAGGAACTGCTGCGGTTTTGGGGGGGGGCAGGAGGACAGGGAACAGTTAGATATCCTGTTTCTTGATATTTCTATGGATGGAACTGACGGAATGGAAACGGCAGAACAGATCAGGGATTGGAAGGAAGAAAGGGAAGAAGTTTTATGGGGGAGTCTGCCCCTGCTGATATTTGTGACAGGTTACCCGGAGTATATGCCGAAGGCTTTTTCCGTCAATGCCTTTCAATATTTAGTGAAGCCTGTAGACGAAAAGGAATTTGAAGATGTGTTTGCGCGGGCAGTCAGGGAGTGCCGCTACCTAAACAGGAAAAAGAACACTGAGCCGGGGGAAATACTGGTCAGGAGCGGGAACATCACAAGGAATGTGCCGGTTGATGATATTTACTATATTGAGAGCAGCAACAGGAAGATCATCGTATCCATGCGGGACGAGGAAATAGAATGCTATGGAAAGATAAGTGAGATGGAGGATGAACTGCGGGAGGGCTTTTTCCGGATTCATAAGGGGTATCTGGTCAACATGAAATATGTGGAAAGATACAGCCGGACGGAAGTACAGATGAAGAACGGGAAACGCCTCCTGATATCCAAGTACAAGTACCAGGATTTTATAAAGGCATATCTGGAATACATTGCGGAGGACAGCAGATGAGCCAGGAGAGTTATGGATTATTCATAAATATATGCGACTTATACCTTGTACTCCTGCAGGTCATGCTTTTTCTGGTGATCTGGGACATTTTTTTCAGGCCGGAAAGAGGGAAAAAGGAAGTGTTGTCCGCAAGCGTATTTGCAGCAGCCAATGTACTCCTGCGTTTATGCCCCGGCGTTCCGGGGTGGGTGAGGTATGCGGTATCGGTGGCTGCTGTGTTGGGTTACTGCCGTATCAGATATAAGGGCTGTCTGGAAAAGGCTGTTTTCACGCTGCTGCTGCTTTACAATTTCCACGGGATGAGTTTTCTGGTCTCAAACAGCCTTTACCAGTTTTTAATGGATGGCCTGATGGGGAGGCTGGACGTCCGGGATGCAGAGTATATGCTCCATATGTATAAGAGCCAGGTAATAGGCCAGGGCTGTAATTTTTTAATATACACAATCTCATTTGTTTCCATGGTCTGGATTCTGAAAAGGATTGTAAAAAGCCCTGTGTCCATGAACTGGCAGGATGCGGTTTTTCTTTCCGCACTTAATGTCGTCGGCAGTATGCTGACATGGATGATTATGGATATTTCGATGGTTCAGATTGATAAGGAGATATTTTTCCTTTTTGCCCAGAGGAAGGAGATGGTGTGGAAGATACCAATGATCGTAGCCCTCCTCAGCGCCGGGGAAATTTCAGCAGTCTGTATTTTCCAGAAGAACAAGGAACTGCAGGGCGAGAAGGAGAGGCATTTTGCAGAAGAACAGCAGATGAAGGCCATGAAAAGGAGGCTGGAGGAAGCGGAAAATTTCTATGGCAGCATCCGTAAAGTAAGGCATGAAATGAAAGGCCACATGGCAAATATCAAAGGTCTTGTCGCCGGGGAAAAATACGGAGAGGTGGAGAGGTACATTGACAAACTGGATGAGACCGTGCAGGAGCTGGATTATAAATTCAGCACGGGAAATGCGGTGACGGATGTCATTATCAATGATAAATATCGGAGGGCGGCAAAATCCGAGACTGCATTCCGGGTAAGGTTTGAATACAGGGAGACGGATACCATCTCTGCCTTTGACATGGGAATCATCCTGAACAACCTTTTAGAGAATGCCATAGAAGCCTGTGAGAAACTGGAACAAGAGAAACGCCGTATCAGCCTTACACTGAAACGGAAGAACCATTTCCTGCTAGTGGAGGTGGAGAACAGCTTTGACGGGAAGCTGGAATGGCAGGACGGGGAGGCGGTACCGGCAACGGTAAAGCACAGCAGCCTGCCGGAGATACTGATGGAGCATGGCGTTGGCCTGAAAAATGTAAGGGACGTGGCGGAACGCTATCTTGGATATATGGATATCAAGGCAGGGAGGGATGTGTTCAAGGTCACGGTCATGCTGCAGCAGAAGGAAATATAATAATTTTATGAAAAAGGAAGGAGAATATGACAATGGAAGTAGGTACAGTTTATGGCGGCTATTATGGGGCAAAAGGCTATGAGGGCGTGAGGAAGGAAGAAAAGCGGGCAGATGCCGGATTCGCGGGAAAGGTTGCGGAGAAAGGTGCTGTTTCTCCAAAAGACATGACGCTGGAGGAGTACAAGGCATATTTTAACGAGAAGATGAACAGCCTGTATACCCATCCCTCACAGCGGAATATGAATGACGTAATTGACATAACGGACGCAGCCTATAAGAGGATGCAGACAGACCCGGAATATGAGAAGAAGATTCTGGATGCCTTGGCACAAAATAAGGCTGTAAACTTCGGGGGAAATATCCCGGTGATTGCATATATGCACATAGACGACACATGGGAGAAATGTTACGGCTATACGCAGGGCATGAAGGAGAATGTGGGTTATTCCGGGAGTTCTTCCGCAAAGAGGACTGATGCCGGACAGGAGAAAAAGGCAAGGCAGAAGGAACTGCTGGAGGAATATCTGGAAAAGCGGGCGCAGGCTAAGAGACAGCAGCAGGAACTGTTGGATGAAAAGGTTGCAAAGGCGGAGCAGGAGAGCAGCAGGCTGGCAAAGGCGTGGAGCAGTAAGCAGCAGATGGCGAAGGCTTCCAGGGCCTATGAATCGAATATAATGACGGAAACTGTGGAGGGCGGTGAGGTAAAGTAAAATGAATGGCGTATCATTATCAAACAAAGTAATCCGTTGGAATCCGAAGGATTTTGCCGTGAGCCAGAATTTCAACAAGGTAATCCGGGAGAATGAAAAGGTTTCCAATAATTATCACTGGAAGAGTAATAAAGCTGAAGGCGTGGACTGTTTCGGGAGGACGCCTGACCTGACTTCGCTTATCAATAAGCCGGACGGATACCTGCAGGGGAGGCTGTCGGATGTGGACGATGCCGACTATTATCAGTTTAACATAGCGGAGTACAGGATTTTAGGGGCAGTGTCCGACAAGCATAACCTTGATATAACAGTGACTCTTGACCACATCCCGGAGGGCTGTGATTATGAACTTGTCCTGTATGACGGTGACGGGAATCAGGTCGGAATCGGGCAGGACAATGGCAGTGGCGGCAAGAGCGTGACCGTGCCGAACTGGAATCTGGAGAACCGGGAGTATACGGTGAAGGTGTTTACAAAGAACGGCTCCCCGGTAAATGCGGAGGAATATTACCATCTTTCTTTCCAGACGAAGCAGGCGGCAGGGGACAATGTACTCAGGCAGCAGGCAAAGGAAATGCAGGAATATGCCGGTGCGCTGCGCCGGAAACTGCATGACGGACAGGATGCGGCAGAAGAAAAAAAGGCGCTCCGGCAGATCAGGGAAAAGTACGGGGCATATTATACACAGCAGATGGATGAACTGCATAAAACACAGGCGGCGGAATATCTGGCAGAAGGGGAAGTTTTTGACGAGAGCAGGAAAGAGGAGCTTCTTTCCAAAATGGCGGCGGGCGGGGAACTGACGGAGCAGGAGAAAGGGCTGGTCAATATCTTTGCATCTGCACAGGAAATTGACAGCGCCACGGCTTCCGCAAAACTGCAGGCGGATATCGGTGAAGAAATTTTCCGACAGATGGGGCAGTCCGGCATTTCCCCCATACCTTCTTTTGAAATCAGCATTGGCATAGACGGAAAGGCGGAAGTAAAGGGGATTGAAGATGCGGCTGTGAAGGAAAAAGTGGAGGACATCCTGAACGGTTTTTCCGGGGAACTGATGGATACTTATATTTCCATAAATGCGGGTATGCAGGGGATGAATAAACAGGAGCAGTACATATTGAAGGCGGCAAAGGAGATTGAGGCATTTTTGCAGAAAGCAACGGACGGCAAAGTGGCATTGTCAGACATCACAGTGGAGAACGGCAGGATAAAAGGGCTGGACGTACCCCTTGACAGGTTGCTTAATGATCCGGGACAGAAGCAGACATACCTTGATTACAGAGCGGACATACTTGCAATCAAGAATTATGAAAGTATGGAGGGGAATGGTCTGCTGGAAGCATTCAACGCAAAATATGTTGTTGATGGAAAGACAATCCGTACAGCTGGAGTCATCTTGAGACACCAGCCATAAAATCCACCTCACAAATGGAAGATTGTTATATAAAAATAAAAAATATTGAATGATTCTAACACAAAAATGTGATATTGTCGAATGGAAAATAAAATGGGGTGTGTGTAAAGATGAAAGAAAAGCAATCACATGATTTTACCCAAAAGCTGCTGACACTTGTAATTCCCATAGCATTCCAGCAGTTCATGCTGGCTCTGGTCAGTGCTTCGGATGCCCTTATGCTGGGGATGCTGACACAGGATGCTCTGTCGGCAGTGTCCCTTGCAGGACAGATTACTTTTGTGGAGAACCTGTTTTTGGCTGCCATGGCCATAGGGCTTTCCATGCTTGCGGCGCAGTATTGGGGTAAGGGGGACAAGACGGCTGTCGAGAGGATTTTTGCTTATGTCATGAAGATCACGGTGGTGGTTTCCTTTTTGTTTTTTATTGCAGGGTTCATAATTCCGGGCGTTTTAATGCGTATCTTTACGAATGAGCAGACACTGATCGAAGGCGGCAGAATTTATCTGCGTACAGTCTCGCCGGCGTTCCTGCTGACGGGCATCTCGCAGGTCTATCTATGCATATTGAAGAATACGGGCAGGGCGGTTAAATCCAGCGTGATCAGCTCTGTAAGTGTAGTGGTCAATATTATACTGAACGCCATCTTTATTTTTGGGTGGCTTGGGTTACCTGAAATGGGGATTGCGGGAGCAGCATTAGCCACAGTGATTGCCAGAGCGATAGAGGTGGCGTGGTGTGTTATTGAAACTGTAAAGAAAGACAGTGTCAAACTGAAGCTATACTATATGATGCATGATGATAAAGTGCTGCGGCATGATTTCTGGAAATATTCATTCCCTGTCCTTGGCAACGAGATTGTCTGGGGTGTGGGCTTTACCATGTATTCGGTTATCATGGGGCATCTTGGGTCGAATGCCGTTGCCGCCAATTCCATTGCCAATATTGTGAAAAATCTTGTTGCCTGCTTCTGCCTTGGGCTTGGGAGTGGCGGTGGAATCATGGTCGGCAATGAACTGGGTGCGGGCAGGCTGGATAAGGCAAAAGAATATGGCGGCAGACTGTGCAGGCTGTCTGTCCTGTGCGGTGTGGCATGGTTTGCCATCTACTTCCCTGAATACAAAGACGTTTATGGGGATTATAAGGCGGTGAGCGGGAGGATGGTGCTGAAGGAGGCACCGCTGCCAGAGGATATTCAGAAGCTTGGAGTGGAAGGTGTGAACAAGATATGGAGGGACGCAAAGCTGAGAGGTGCCGGAATGAAGAGGGCAAAGACCCTGGTATCGGCTGCGGAGCACAGCGTAGGAAGTAAGGAAGCACCGGGAGCGGCAAGGATGGAACTGAAGAACCTGCTGAACGACATGGATGTATATACCTCAAGGCTAGAGGAACTTCTCCTGAAAATAGAGGAAAAGCTGAAAGAGATCCCATATGTTGATAAACTGATGGGGATTAAGGGGATCGGCCTGGTAACAGTCAGCGGATTCATTGCGGAGGTGGGAGACATTGGACGTTTTGATAACCCAAAGCAGTTACAGAAGCTGGCGGGATATGCGATTGTGGCGAATGATTCGGGGAAGCATAACGGCGAGAGCCGGATCAGTTACAGGGGAAGGAAACGCCTGAGGTATGTGCTGTATGAAGCAGCGAT
>ERZ808054.1826-NODE-1826-length-10530-cov-4.591218_pt1 | contig 10530 bp, 11 predicted proteins | sample MGYA00380201_ERZ808054 | MGnify/ENA primary metagenome ERZ808054 (study PRJEB31490, sample SAMN06133419) | mouse gut metagenome | isolation source: Z5_2 | host: mice | place: China: Chengdu | collected 2015-05 ... | reverse complement strand
ATCAATCTGGATGATATTACCCATATTGAGTTTGTGGAGAAGATCCTGGGAACCCTTCCAATCACCATGAGCTGCCGGTATAATCCCGGCGGGGTGTTCCGGATGAGCAATGGCATTATGGACAACCCCGGAGATTCCAAGTATGGTTTTACTACGGAGCAGATGTTTGAGGGATACCGTATTTTGAAGGAAAAAGGCGTTAAAAATTTTGGTATTCATGCTTTTCTGGCAAGCAATACTGTGACCAACGAATATTATCCGGTTCTGGCCAAGGAGCTGTTTGAGCTGGCTGTAAAGCTGGAAAAAGAGACTGGTGCCGATATTAAGTTTATTAATCTTTCCGGAGGCGTGGGAATTCCTTACGCACCGGACCAGGAGCCCAATGATATCCGGGTGATCGGGGAAGGCGTCCGAAAGGTATATGAGGAAGTGCTGGTTCCTGCAGGTATGGGTGATGTGGCAATCTATACCGAGATGGGGCGTTTCATGATGGGACCTTACGGACAGCTTGTGACAAAAGCCATTCATGAGAAGCATACCCACAAGGAATACATTGGCGTGGATGCCTGTGCGGTTAATTTGATGCGTCCGGCTATGTATGGCGCATATCATCATATTACAGTGCTTGGAAAGGAAGAAGCAGACTGCGGCCGTAAATATGATGTGACGGGCTCTCTTTGTGAAAATAATGACAAATTTGCAGTTGACCGGATGCTGCCTGAGATCGAAAAGGGAGATTATCTGGTGATCCATGACACCGGGGCACACGGTTATTCCATGGGATATAACTATAATGGAAAGCTGAAATCCGCCGAGCTTCTCTTAAAGGAAGACGGAAGCGTGGAGCTGATCCGGAATGCAGAAACGCCTAAGGATTACTTTGCAACCTTTGAGGGGCTGGATATATACAATAAATTTAATTTCTGAAAAATTAAATTTAGAACTTGCCAATAACGGTCGGGTATGCTATTATAATAGTCGGCTGTTATAGCTAAGCCGGCGTGGCGGAATGGCAGACGCGGCAGACTCAAAATCTGTTGATGGCAACATCGTATGGGTTCAAGTCCCATCGCCGGCATGAATAATGGTAGCAAAGAAGGGATAACATAAGTTATCTCTTTTTTAAAATAAACCAAAGATGTGCTGTAGCGGGGTATTGTCATGACATGTAAGGAAACGGAAAAGCTAATTCCCTCCTTTTTGCAGGATGATCTTGACACAGAAGACTTAAGGGAATTCATGGAACACATAGAGGAATGTGATGATTGCAAGGAAGAGCTGACCATCCAGTTTCTGGTCACGGAGGGTATGGCGAGGCTTGAGGAGGGGAATGTATTTGATCTTCAGAATGAGCTGCGGGGCTGCATAGACGAAGCGGGGCATACGCTGAAGCGGCGGGAAGGGATGCAGTGGCTTTTGTATGGGCTTGAAGGGCTTGTAGTGGTGGCGGTCATTACATTGGCTGCATTGTTGGTTTGGTTGTAGGCGGCAGGTTAAGGCAGGTTATGGGGTGTGCCGGGAAAGGGAATAAGGGCAAATATGAAGAAGCTGGTATTAATAGACGGACACAGCATTTTGAACAGAGCATTTTACGGAGTACCGGATTTGAGCAACAGCGAGGGGCTTCATACCAATGCAATTTATGGGTTTTTAAATATCATGTTTAAGATTTTGGAAGAGGAGCAGCCGGAGTATCTGACGGTCGCATTTGATGTGCATGCGCCTACTTTCCGGCATGAAATCTATAAGGAATATAAGGGAACAAGAAAACCTATGCCACAGGAGCTGCGGGAGCAGGTACCGGTGATGAAGCAGGTTCTTAGCGCTATGGGGATCCGGATCATAGAACAGCCGGGGCTGGAAGCGGATGATATTTTGGGAACATTGGCTAAGCGGGCACAGAAGGAAGGAATGGCGGTTTCCCTGGTGTCCGGTGACCGGGATCTGCTGCAGGTTGCAACGGACGGGATCAAGATCCGTATTCCCAAAACAAAGGGCGGAAAGACGGAGATTGAAGATTATTATGCGGCGGATGTGCAGGCAAAATATCAGGTAACGCCGCTGCAGTTTATTGACCTGAAAGCCCTCATGGGAGATACGGCGGACAATATCCCCGGTGTGCCCAAGGTGGGGGAAAAGACGGCAACAGAGCTGATGGTGCAGTTTGGTTCTCTGGAAAATATCTACGCCCATGTGGAGGAGATTTCCAAAAAGTCCGTCAGGGAATCATTGATTGCCAACAAGGAACTTGCGGATCTAAGCAAGGTGCTTGCCACCATCAATGTGGACAGTCCGCTCGCCTTTTCTTTTGAGGATGCGGCAATCGGTGATTTTTATACGGAAGAAGCTTATGTGCTGTTTAAGAAGCTGGAATTTAAGAATTATTTATCCCGCTTTGAAAAAGGAGTTTCTAACGAAAAGGTGACAGCTGGCTTTTACCTGTCAGATGATTTGGGTGCGGCGGAATCCTTATTTGAAAAAGCGGCATCAGGCGGAGAAGAGATCGGGCTTGCCGTGTTGAAGAACGAAGGGACAAAGGGAGCGCTGGCAGGCGTATCCATTTCTCTGGCAAGCGGGGAAACTCATTTTATTCCTTGTAAAGGACTGGTCACGGAAGGATATCTTGAGGATAAACTGGCGCTTTTGGGGAATCGGTGCCGGATAGCCTGCGGAGATATCAAGGGAATTTACGGCTATCTGCAAAGCGGGCAGACAGAGCGTTTTTTTGATATTATTTTGGCAGCGTATTTATTAAATCCGCTGAAAAATGATTATACCATTGCGGACATTGCCAATGAACAGCTGGGGCTTTTGATTGCGGAGAAAAGCCAGCTGTTTGGCAAGCAGTCTCTGGCGGAGGCGGCAGAGTCGCAGCCGGAAGCCCTCAGGGAATATGCCTGCTTTCTTGCGCATGTAAGCCGGGTGGCAGCTCCGAAGCTGCGTGAAGCCCTCAAGGATGCAGGAATGACCGCGCTGATGAACGAGATTGAGATGCCTCTTACTTACGTGCTTTATGATATGGAGCGGGAAGGCATTTTGGTCCGTCCTGCGGAGCTTAAGTCTTATGGGGAAGCCTTGACTGGCAGGATCGGGGAACTGGAACAGAAGATTTATGAGCAGGCGGGAACGGAATTTAACATTAATTCCCCGAAACAGTTAGGGGAAATCTTGTTTGAGAGGTTAAAACTGCCCGGAGGAAAAAAGACGAAAACCGGATATTCCACGGCGGCGGATGTGCTGGAAAAACTGGCGGCAGACTGTCCCATGGTGGCGGACGTGTTAGAGTATCGGGGGCTTGCCAAGCTGAAATCCACTTATGCGGAAGGGCTGGCAGCTTTTATAGATGAGGACAGCCGGATCCGGTCCACATTTAACCAGACGATCACGGCTACCGGGCGTCTCAGCTCTACAGACCCGAATCTCCAGAATATTCCCATGCGGATGGAGCTTGGCAGAAAGATCAGAAAGGTATTTGTGCCGAAGGACGGATGCTGTTTTATGGATGCGGATTATTCTCAGATAGAGCTGCGGATCCTTGCCCATATGTCGGGCGACCAGCAGCTGATCGAGGCGTACCGGATGCATGCGGATATCCACAGGATCACCGCTTCCCAGGTGTTCCATATCCCTTTTGAAGAAGTGACGGATCTGCAGCGGCGCAACGCCAAGGCGGTCAACTTTGGCATCGTGTACGGAATCAGCTCTTTTGGCTTAAGCCAGGACTTAAGTATCACCAGAAAGGAAGCTTCCGAATATATAGAGCAGTATTTTGCAACTTATCCAGGCGTGAAAAATTTTCTGGATAAGTCGGTGTCGGACGCAAAGGAAAAAGGTTATGTAACGACTATGTTCGGGCGCAGGAGACCGGTGCCTGAGCTTACTTCCAGTAACTTCATGCAGCGTTCCTTTGGGGAAAGGGTAGCGATGAATTCCCCCATTCAGGGAACTGCAGCGGATATTATCAAGATTGCCATGATCCGGGTATACCGGCGGCTGAAAAAAGAGGGATTGCAGTCAAAGCTGATCTTGCAGGTGCATGATGAACTTCTGATCGAGACACTTGAGAGCGAGCAGGAGCAGGTGCGGATGATCCTGGAGGAGGAAATGGTCCATGCCGCAGAGCTTTCGGTGCGTCTGGAAGTGGATCTTCATGTGGGCAGCGACTGGTACGAGGCAAAATAAGGATATGAAAGTAATTGGAATCACGGGCGGTGTAGGCAGTGGAAAGTCTGCGCTGCTTGCATACATAAAGGAGCACTATAGCTGCCGCGTCATTCTGGCGGATGAGGCTGCCCATCAGGTCAAAGAGCCCGGACAGCCCTGTTATGAAAAGCTGGTAGAGCTGTTGTCAGGCGATATATTGAATGAGGACGGAACCATCCATAAAGGAAAAATGGCAGAGAAAATATTCAGTGACAGGAAGCTGTTAGAAGCAGTGAATGCCATTATCCATCCGGCGGTCAAGGAGCTGATCCTTGACCAGATCCAAAAGGAAAGGATCAAAGGGGAAATCCAGTATTTTTTTGTGGAAGCGGCGCTTTTGATCGAAGGCGGGTATTTGAACCTTGTGGATGAAATGTGGTATATTTATGCGGAGGAAAAGGTACGCAGAAAGCGGCTTTTCTCATCCAGAGGATATTCGGAAGAAAAGATTGACTCCATTATGGCATCACAGCTTTCCGAGGCGGAATTTAGGAAGCATTGCAGGGTGGTCATAGATAACAGCGGCAGCCTGGAGGAGGCTGCAAGACAGGTAGACAGGGAATTAAGGAATTGTAAAGAAAAATATTGAGGAAAGAAGCTTGGCACAGGAGAGAAGAAATGAGACTTTGCAGTATAGCCAGCGGGAGCAGCGGAAACTGTATTTATGTTGGTTCGGATGCAACCCATCTTTTGGTGGATGTGGGGATAAGCGGAAAGAAAACGGAAGCAGGACTGAAGGAATTGGATCTGTCCATGAGGGATATTGACGGGATCTTTATCACCCATGAACATATGGATCATATCGCCGGTCTGGGGGTTCTTGGCAGAAAATATGAAATCCCGATTTATGCCACTAAAGGAACGATAGAGGCAATCCAAAATACACCTTCTGTAGGAAATATTCCGGAGGAATTGTTTCATCCGATCTGCGCGGAGGAGAAGGTCATCGTGAAGGATCTGGTCTGTAATCCCATGAAGATTTCCCACGATGCGGCGGAGCCGGTAGCCTACCGGATCCAGCATGGAAAAAAGCGGGTAGGGATCATTACAGACCTTGGAAACTATAATGATTATACGGTAGAATCCCTGCGGGGCATGGATGCGCTTTTGCTGGAAGCCAACCACGATGTGAACATGCTGCAGGTAGGCCCTTATCCCTATTATCTGAAGCAGCGTATTTTAGGAGACCGGGGGCATTTATCCAATGAGCGGGCAGGACAGCTTCTTTGCAGTCTGATGGACGAGCGGCTGCAGACGGTGATATTAGGGCATTTAAGCAAGGACAATAATCTTCCGGAGCTTGCCTACGAGGCGGTGCGGGTGGAAGTCACCATGGCAAAGATGCAAAGCGTGGAAGAAGACCGGTCCGGACAGCAGGCAAGGAAGGCGGCGGATTTTTCCATGTATGTGGCGCCCAGAAGCGAGCTTTCGCCAGTCATACATATTGCGTAATCGTAATTGCGCGGAGACAGAGTTTTGAATAAAAAGGAGAGGCAGGAAAATGAACAGGACAATTATTACGGTGGTGGGAAAAGATACGGTAGGGATCATTGCAAAGGTATGCACTTATCTGGCAGAGAATCAGATCAATATTCTGGATATTTCCCAGACTATCGTGCAGGGATATTTCAATATGATGATGATCGTGGATACCAATGAAATGGAAAAGCATTTCGGGGAGATGGCGGACGAAATGCGGCTTCTTGGGGAGAGCATTGGTGTAGACATTAAATGCCAGAAGGAAGAAATTTTCGATAAGATGCACAGGATCTGAGAAAAATCGCAGGTTTGCGAGTCTTAAGTGAAATAAGCGGGGTAATTATGATTAATTTATTTGAAGTGGTTGAGACCAATGAAATGATCACAAAGGAAAATCTGGACGTACGCACCATTACCATGGGAATCAGTCTGATGGACTGCATTGACTGCGACCTGGCCAGATTAAACGAAAAAATTTATGACAAGATTTACCATGCGGCAAAGGATCTGGTAAAGACCGGAGAAGAGATTTCCCGGGAATTCGGGATACCTATTGTAAACAAGAGAATTTCCGTTACACCTGTTGCGCTGGTCGGAGGGGCGGCATGTAAAAGTGTGGAGGATTTTGCTTCTATTGCAGAGACGCTGGACCGGGCGGCACATGAAGTGGGCGTAAACTTTATCGGAGGTTATTCGGCGCTGGTGTCCAAGGGAATGACGGCAGCAGACGAGCTGCTGATCCGGTCTATTCCGCTGGCGCTTTCCCGGACAGAGCGGGTATGCAGCTCGGTGAATTTGGGTTCCACCAGAACCGGCATCAATATGGATGCAGTGAAGCTGATGGGGCAGATCGTAAAGCAGACTGCGGAATATACTAAAGAGCAGGATTCCCTTGGCTGTGCAAAGCTGGTGGTATTTTGCAATGCGCCGGATGATAATCCTTTTATGGCGGGCGCATTCCATGGCGTGACCGAGGCGGATAAGATCATCAATGTCGGCGTAAGCGGTCCCGGCGTGGTGAAAACTGCCCTCAGCAAAGTCCGTGGCGAGAATTTTGAAGTTTTGTGTGAGACGATAAAAAAGACGGCGTTTAAAGTGACCAGAGTAGGGCAATTGGTGGCTCAGGAAGCGTCTGCCAGACTGGGGATTCCCTTCGGCATCGTGGATCTGTCATTAGCGCCCACACCGGCGATCGGAGACAGCGTGGCGGACATTCTTTGCGAGATCGGTCTGGAATATGCCGGTGCGCCGGGAACCACAGCGGCGCTTGCCCTTTTGAATGACCAGGTGAAAAAGGGCGGCGTGATGGCATCTTCCTATGTGGGCGGTTTAAGCGGTGCATTTATCCCGGTCAGCGAGGATCAGGGGATGATCGATGCGGTGGAGGCCGGAGCGCTTACGCTTGAAAAGCTTGAGGCGATGACCTGCGTATGTTCCGTGGGACTTGATATGATCGCCATTCCGGGAGATACCAGGGATACCACCATTGCCGGTCTGATCGCGGATGAGATGGCAATCGGCATGGTGAACCAGAAGACCACTGCGGTGAGAGTGATTCCCGTGATCGGAAAAGGAGTGGGAGAGACGGTGGAGTTTGGCGGTCTGCTTGGACACGCGCCGATCATGCCGGTCAACCAGTTTGCCTGCGATGATTTTGTGAACCGCGGGGGAAGGATTCCGGCACCGATTCACAGCTTTAAGAATTAAAGGATCAATATAAACAAAAAGTGTAAAGCCTTAATAATTCAATAGACTTTACACTTTTTTTAAATCAGTGTTTAGTTGTTTCCAATATCTGGTTCTGTTACTTCTAAAAGAATGCTGTCAAAATTTATTTCTTAAATATCTTTCTGCTTTATCGACAATATATTTCGCATTGTCAACTTGCTGCTTAGTTTCTTCCCTGCCTGCTATATAAAAATCGTCATAATCCGATACATTTCTTATCTGCTCTGCTTTTGCTATCTTCTGATAATCCTCTACTGTAAAACTTCCATCTCCCTTATGGATAAAAATGTAGTTAAACTGCTTTAATCCACCATTATGCGTAGTTACTTCTATTTCTTTTATTGCCAGCAATGCCTTAATGCTTTTTTCCATTGCGTAAAAAGCCCTGTTATTTGCCGATTTATAAGATCCTTTTTCTAAAAGGTCCTGTGAGTCTTCCAATAGTTCTTTTGCTCTTTCCAATCGGACTTTGGCGAGTTCTATATAATATTCTCTATCCATACAGCACTTCTCCTTCCGTGTCTATATTTTTAAAATATCTATACCACGTCTTTTTCTCTGTAAATTCGCCATATGGCAAGCTGACAAAATTAACAATGGCAAAATATTTCACGGCAAATTCTGTTGAAATTTCAGCCAATGCGTCATCATATTTTTTTGCTTCCATACGATTGCATTTTAAAAGCAATGCAATATCTATATCCGAATCATCTGTATAATCACCTCTTGCACAAGAACCATATAAAATGATTTCTATTACATCAGAACCCATGAGGTTTTTTATTATTTCGGTTGCTTCAAGTTTAACCTTTTCTATCGTTTCAGAATTTAATGCTAAATTTTCCATTCCTTTTAACTCTCTTTCCTGCTCAATTTAATCTGGATCACATTTTGTAAGGTATTTTATAAATGATGAAACAGCGCGCACCTGCTCATCGTTAAGGGTATCTATAGATTCTAAGACCTGTTTTTTGGCAAGAGAAATTCCCTGGTTGGAAAACATTTCGCCAGTGCCATTTTCCAGCCAGTCTTTGTTTACGTTAAACACATTTTCAATTAATAAAAGGATTCTGTCCGGTGGGTTGACCTTGCCTTGTATGATTCGGGAGAGGTAGCCGGCATCAAGATTGATTTTCATTGCAAATTGGCGTTGGGACAAGCCAAGTTCTTTTAATAGTATTCTTAGTCTTTCACAAATCATTATGATCACCTCACATTGGTAAGCATAGCAAAATATATTGCTTATGTCAATATTTTGTGCAAGCAGGGCACTTGACATGTTGCCTTCAGCAATATATAATATTGCTATAAGCAATGGGAAGGAAGGCCGAGCTATGACAAATGCACAGGAAATTTTAAAAAAAGATATTGAAAATATCAATGATGATATTGTAATTGAGAAAATCAGAATTTTTATTATGGGAATGCTGACACAGCAGAGCTTATCGGAACAGCAATGTGATTCGTCTAAGCAATTTGTGTAAACATTTAATGCACTTATTATCTGACATAGGCTTGCAGTTTTGGCTTTGCTATGGTGGATGGGAGAAATAAATGAAAGAGAATCTGGATATTACGCTGAGACCGGAAAAAGTTCAATTTACCGGGAATTGCATAAGAATCGCAGATTTCCATTCCGGCAAGTACAGGATTCCGTTTAAGGAAATTGTCCTTGCCTGTTTGTGTGTCTGTGATGAAAAATCAGGCATCATTTATGAGCCGGAGATTACGGAAATTACGAGGGATATGGAAGGGGAATTGGTTATTTATAACATTTTTCATTGTTGTTTTCGGTTAAAGACGGATCTGACAGGAAAGACTGCAGGGGCTTTATTTATTGAACTGGCAATGCACGCACCGTATATCATGTTAGGCGGGAAGGCGTGGTTTGACGTAGAGAATGATGCAGATTTTGCGGAAATTAGGCATATGGCAAAGCTGATGCGGCAGTGTTAACGGTTGTTTCTGCAGAAAAGGAGAAGGAGAGATTTGTGAAAATAGCATATATTGGTACAAGAGACCAATTATCAGAAATATTTATTGAGAGAATGAACAAGGAGGATCATGAGGTTTATTTTCTGTCGAATGTGGAGTTCTCCAGAAGTGTTCCTGAGGTATTAAAGCACAGATTCTACAGAATATCTCTTAAAGGTGACAGCTTTAGGAAGATCATGAAGTCTATTTCGCCGGATTGTGTTGTGTTTGCCGGGGTTTATTTTATGGACAGTGTCTACTGTGAGGAAGAAGAGGATGATGTAACATTGTTGACCCGGACATTACAGACTCTTGCAGAGCTGAGCGCGGTGCGGCTTATTCTTTTGTCATCTGCGGAGGTGTATGGGAACTTCGATGGGATGGCAGATGAACAACATGAACTTATGCCGGTAGGTGAAAGAGGAATGCGGTTCGCAAGGCAGGAGCAGCTTTTGGAGATCTACAGGAAACAGTACGGACTGCATGCTGTGGTAATCAGAGCCTCCGCATTATATTCCGACCGGGCAGAGGAGGGCGCAGGAGATTTTCTCAGCAGAGGATTTGTGGATGTTATCAAGGCAGAGAAAGATGAACGTTTTCAAGATGATATCCTGCAGCCTCTGCATGTGGCAGATTTCGTGGATGCTGTCAAGAGAGTTATGGATTCTGGAAAATCCGGCATATATAATGCGTCCGGAAGTTTTGTAATCTCAAGAAGCCGTTTGTATGAACTGATCGGAAAGCAGCAGGGAATAAACATTCAGGGAACACAGTGGGAGGAATCACAACGAAAAACGCTTGCCGATAATACCCTGATCAAAAAGGAACTGGAATGGACGGATTTCCGGAAGCTTGAGGAGCAGTTTTCCAAAGACGAAATTGCTTTCTATAAGGAAAAAGCAGAAAAGAAAAAAAGGGAAAAGAACAAAATACCGGTCGTTATACGAAGAACGCTGGAAAATGTTGTTGTGTTTGCCGCTTTTTTTGCAGTCTACTACATAAGTTCGTTCCACAACTTGTTTTCTCAGATTGACTGGCTGACAATCTATATCATATTGATCTCCGTATTTCTCGGTATCAGGCAGAGTGCGCTGGCAGTCATTCTGGCGAGTGCGGCATATTTATTTGTGCAAGACCTGAATATTT
>ERZ808054.1825-NODE-1825-length-10535-cov-4.600019_pt1 | contig 10535 bp, 4 predicted proteins | sample MGYA00380201_ERZ808054 | MGnify/ENA primary metagenome ERZ808054 (study PRJEB31490, sample SAMN06133419) | mouse gut metagenome | isolation source: Z5_2 | host: mice | place: China: Chengdu | collected 2015-05 ... | reverse complement strand
CTGTCAGAAATGAGAATTGATAAACCAGAGTATTTATGGTATGGAGATTTAAAAGAAATCCTTTATGTAAAAATTCCAAGTGCAGTTTCAGCAGGGGCTTATTGGGGAAGAAATGAAGAATATATTTTAGAAGGAGAGGAATTGGAGTCTGGTTTATTTCGAATAAATATTTCTGAATTTATTCGAAAAATTAAAGACGAATATAAGAAAAAATATCAGTATATATCTATATGTTATGTTGATAATAAAAAAAGAAAAGTTCCATTACCTCCAATTTTAAGAAATTTATTAGTGGAACCGTTTTTTGAATTGGAATATTCCGAAAAAGAAGGAGTATATACAACTCTTAATTTAAAAGGAAGGGCGATACTTTATTTGACAGTAAAGGATTATCAAACAGATAATATTGTGATTGATCATAGGGAATGTCATGAAGAAAAAAATTTATTTCCTGAATTAACCAAAGAAGGGTATTATGATTTGTATCCGTCAATGGAAGAATCGGACGAGTTCGGTTTTGATGTGATAGAGACTCCATTAAAAGTCAAAAGAGGCGTTGGTGCTATTGATATGGATGATATTACCAATTGCAAATTGATAATAAAAATGCTTGTATGTGATGAAGATGTGCTTCCATTGGAATATGAATATTGCATATATCTTACAGAAAAAGAAGCTGAAAATACATATTTAGGATATATGAATTCTATGAAAAGGGAAGGAAAGAAATTAAATAAAGATACTTTGAAAAAATTTGGAAGAATACGTATAGAATTGTATCAGATGGATGAAGAAATTAAGACTACTATGCAGTTATTTTCTTATTATGAAGAAACATGGATGGATCCCTATTATGATGTAGAAAAAAGCATGATTATTAGTTGCGATAATACATTATTAGATACAGTTCATGATATGTCCCGATTTATTTTATTGGATTCAGAGATAACAGAATTTATATTTGATAGAAAAAGACTAAGGAGGACAAGGTAGTGTTATTTAGACCGTCAGAGAGTTCTAAGAAAATAGTAGATTTTTATAGAAGATATATGTTGACAACATTCAGTACAAATAATGAAAAGTATAATGCTCAGTTAAAAGAAGCATTGGAAAAAGAAGGTGCTATAGCAGAAGGACCATATTTAAGTATGTCAGATCCTTACGAAAAAGGAAGGTCTTTGAAAGAGTTGGCTGATGAGGGCTTGCTTTCAAAAGACATACTAAATATTCAAGGATTTCATCCTGAGCGTAGTTTATATCGGCATCAAGAAGAAGCAGTGAGGAAATCTATTGAGGGAAAAAATTTGGTTGTTACAACTGGTACTGGTTCTGGTAAAACGGAATCTTTCTTGATCCCAGTTATTAATCAATTACTGAAAGAAAAAGAGACAGGAACTCTTGGCCCAGGAGTAAGAACGTTAATAATATACCCTATGAATGCGTTGGTTAATGATCAGATTCGTAGGTTGAGAGAACTACTGGCAGGTATGGAAGGTGAACCAAAGATTACTTTTGGCCGGTTTACTGGAGAAACCAAAGAGACATTTAGAGAGGCAAAAGCAAAATATGAAGAGGTAGAGGATATTTCAGTCAATCCGCTCTGTGAAAATGAACTTATAAGTAGAGAACAAATGCGGGCAACACCGCCTAATATTTTAATTACAAACTATGCCATGCTAGAGTATATGTTGCTTCGTCCAGGAGACAATATTATTTTTAGTGAAGAAAATTCCAGGAAATGGCAATATATAGTTTTTGATGAGGCTCATTCGTATAGTGGTTCAAAAGGAATAGAAGTGGCATCTCTTGTTAAGCGAGTTAAAGCTATGCTTAGAAGAGATGATATTAAATTTATTCTTACTAGCGCAACTCTGGGTAATGAAAAATTAAATGATGAAATAATACATTTTGGTGAAGCATTATGCACGGCAAAATTTGAAAGTTCAGGCATAGTGCGTTCTCATACAGTGGAAGTTAAGCCTGAGCATGATGTAACGAAAATTAATTTTGACTTATATAAAGAACTGGCTACCATGATCCGGGATCATTATATGGATTCCCAAATAGCGGAAACTATCAGGAAATATGGGGCGGAAATTGAGAATGGTAAAGAATTATCGGAAATATTGTTTGATATAATCCTTCATGATAGTTTTTATTTTGATGTTCGCAGAGTATTATTTAACCAGATAAAAACAGTAACTGAGGTGGCATCTGAATTGCAAATCACAGTAGATGATTTAACGGATTTTATTGCTGTAGCATCTAATGCTGTAAAAGATAATGAGAGGTTGTTTGAGGCAAAATACCATATGTTTTTACGGGGAATAGAGGGTGTATATGTTACCCTTAGTCCATCATATAAATTGTTTTTGAATCGTATGGAAACATATAAGGAAAAACCGTATGATGAATCAGATGTTGGGTATAAGGTGTTTGAGATTTCATTTTGTAATAACTGCAATGCACTTTACATTACAGGAGAAGAAATAGAAGGGTATCTGGTACAAAAATCAAAATTCAATGATGACTATAATCCAGAGGTATATTTGTTGAGTGGCGATTTTGATGAAGATGATGATAATGATGAAAATTCATATCATATTTGCTCAAAATGCGGTGCAATAAAACGTGCAACTTCTGTCAATGGCTTGCAGTGTGGTCATGGCACAAAATATGTTAATAAATTGATAAAAGTCAAGAAAAGAGGAGAAAAGCTCCATAGTTGTCCATGTTGCCATAGTGTTAATGGTCAAAGAAGTATCTTGCGTCCTTATTTTCTGGGTACTGAGGCAGCAACAGCTGTTATTGCAACAGCATTATATAATGAATTGCCAGGGGAAGAACATCATATAGAAGTTACTACTATTCAGGATGATTTTTTTGGAGATGATGGAGAACAGATTGTTGATCATAAAGATAGTCTGGTGAAGCAGTTTTTAGCATTTTCAGATAATAGACAAACAGCAGCTTTTTTTGCAACGTATTTGCAGAGTACATATCAAGACAGTCTTATAAAACGTATTATTAAAGAGATTGTAGATGAGAATAGAGAGCAAGTAGATAATGGAATCAGTTTAAATTATTTTATATCATTATTGGGAGCAAGATTTCAGAAGTATCAGCTTTTCCCAAAAGAGAGTGAGGATATGGTTATTAAAGAAGCATGGATTCATACATTAAAAGAAATTTCTAATTTTAAAGCTAGAAATTCATTAATGAAGACAGGCATTATGATGTTTGACGTGGATTTTAATATTCCGGCACCCAAAAATCTTGGATTGTCTGCGGAGGAAACAACCATACTATTTAAGAATTTAGCCAAATTAATGATGAAAGATGCCGCATTAAGTATAGAAACAACATTGACTAAAGCAGATGTTGGAAAATTTACAGTAACAGGATTTCAAAAAGGATATGATCAGGTATCTTCTGGCTTATCATATATCGAAGGCTGGTGTCCAGAACAAGATAAAACCAATAAGCGTTTAAAATATGTTACTAAAGTGTTGGGGGGAGATGAAGTTACCGCCAGAAGACTGTTAGAAAGTATTTGGAGATATATGGGGGACAAGAAAAATGAATATATATTATTGCAGTCGTTTGGAAAAAGAAAAGCATATGTATTAAATAGCAAAAAGATAAAGGCAAAAACTGTAAAAAAGTTATTTATTTGTTCTGAATGTAAAAATATAACCCCATATAGTGTCAGAGGGATTTGCGATAATCCAAAGTGTAATGGTTATCTTGAAGAATACGACTATATGTCCGTTCTTAAAGACAATCATTACTATAATTTGTTTACGAATCTTGAAATCTCACCAATGTCTGTGCATGAACATACGGCGCAACTATCAAGTGACAGAGCATATGAATATCAGAAAGAGTTTAAAGATAAAAAGATAAATGTCCTCAGTTGTTCAACCACATTTGAAATGGGGGTAGATGTTGGCTCTTTAGAAACAGTATTTATGCGTAATATGCCGCCATCTCCTGCAAACTACGCACAAAGAGCAGGTCGAGCGGGTCGAAGTTTGAAATCGGCTGCATACGCTATTACATTTTGTCCTAATAGTTCACACGATCTGAATTATTATAAAAATCCAGTTTCTATGATTAAGGGAAGTATTAATCCTCCATTTTTTAATGTGAGTAACGACAAGATAGTGTTAAGGCATATTTTTGCATCAGCATTTTCATTCTTCTGGAAAATTTATCAAGAATTATACAAAGAAACGATAGGGGAATTTATTGAATGTGATGGCTTTAAAAGATTACATGAATTTTTAAATATGCATCCAGAAAATTTGCGTAATTATTTGCTAAATGTTGTCCCTAAAGATTTGCAGAATTTCTTTGGGATTAAAGACTACTCATGGGTGTCGCTTTTGTTTAACGAAGATGAAGGAGCAAAGGGTTATTGTAATTTAGTTATTGATAAGTATAATGACGACATAACAGCTTTGGAGAAAGCGAAAGTTAAACTAATAGAAGAAAATAAGAATGGAGTAGATAGAATTACACGTTCAATACGGACAATTAAAGACCAGCGTATTATAGAATTTTTATCAAAGAATAACTTGATACCTAAATATGGGTTCCCTGTTGATACAGTTGAATTGCAAGGAGGTGGCATTAATAGTGCCAATAGTAACTTGCGGTTAAATAGGGATTTATTTACTGCTATATCAGAATATGCACCAGAATCAGAGGTGGTTGCGGACGGCAATCTTATCAAAAGCAGATATGTAAGAAAATTACCTGGATATGAGTGGCCGAAATATAATTACGCAAAGTGTTCAGAATGCTTGACATTAAATAGAACATTGTCAATACATAGGATAAAAAAATGTCGTTGTGGGAAAGAATTAAATGGCAGGGGACACCAGTACATAATTCCCCAATTTGGATTTCAGATGGATACAGAAGGGATGAAGCCTGTAGGGCTTAATAAACCAGAAAGAACATACAAAGGTTCTGTATCATATATCGGGGATGAAAACAAAATTGAATTTCATGAATATAATATATGTGGACATCAGGTATTATTGGGAAACAGCAAAATGGATTCACTTGCTGTTTTGAACGAATCATCGTTTTATGTCTGTGAAACTTGTGGATACGGAAAAGTTTATGAAAAGGCTACGGATAGAATTGTGCAATATAAGCATGAAAATCCGAATGGCTATAAATGTGCGTCTGATAAGTTGGTTTCTTATGCACTTGGACATGAATTACAGACAGATGTTGTTTTGCTAAAGTTTCTTGATTGCGAAGTTTACAAACAAGAAGAGGCATGGACAATTCTTTATTCTATGCTTGAAGGATTAAGCAGAACTATGAATATTGATAGAAATGAATTATCAGGATGTTTACAGTGGTATCGTGAGAATGATAATACACCAGGAAATTTTGGTTTTGTATTATTTGATAATACTCCTGGTGGTGCTGGATATGTTCGGAAGCTGATTGAACCAACAATATTTGCGAATATGCTACGAGAAGCTTTTTATATTGTAAGTAATTGTGAATGTGGAGGAGAAGCTGCTGATACAGCATGTTATAGCTGTTTGTGCAATTATTATAACCAAAAGCAACACGATATCCTTAAAAGAAAATATGCAATTGAGTTTTTCCAACAATTTAGCCTCTCATATAAAGATGAATGGCCTGCAATACGAAATGAAGAAATATATGTGAAGCCTGCCGTCGAAACTGTACCACAAAAAATTATAAAAGAAGCTTTTGCAATTACAAAAGAACATTTTCAATTAGAATATGGTGACGATGGGCAAAATCAAGAGTCTGAAACAGCAGAAGAGATATGGGATAATTTATCTGAGGATTGTTATACTGATGCAGAACAATGCCTTATTGCAGAAATAAAAAGTCGCAATATTGTGAATATTGTAAAACCTGTATATCAACAGACGATAAAGATACTGGAAACAGGAGAAAAGATATATACAGATTTAATATGGAGAAGCAAAAAGGTAATGTTGTTTTTGGATGAAAATAAGGATAGTTATGAGATAGCCAGAAAAACTGGCTGGTACTGCTATTGTACTTCGGAAACATTTGATATTGACGAATTTTTAGAAAGGATACAAGTGTGATGATATGGCTACAATGATACCGGATAAACCAAGAGAATTTGAGGCAAACAGCCTTGAAGATATCATGTTTGATGAACTTGCGAATTTACCGAGAGAATATTATGTCTTTCATTCATTCTCTATTGTATCAGTAACTGATTCTATTTTATATGAAAGTGAAACCGATTTTGTTGTTTTTCATCCAGAGAAAGGATTATTGTGTATAGAAGCTAAAGCAGGACAGATAAATTATGTAGATGGGTATTGGAGATATGGTAGTGGGGGCATTATGTCCCATGATGGACCATATAATCAAGCAGATATCAATAAATGGAAATTGGGAAAGTACATGGAAAAACAAAAGTTAGCGTATTTGAAAGACCGGTGTAAAATGCTCCATGCTGTATGGTTTCCATCGATTAGTAAGTCAAGGTTTGAAGGAGTGACGCTTCCAAGTGAGGCTGATATGGATATTACTTTAACCAGTGATACGTTTGGTCATATAGAGGAAGAAATCGAGAGAATATTTACCTTGGAGGTTCCACGACATATCAGAACGGATTTGAATGCAATAGATATTAAAAATATGATTAATCGTGTGCTGGCTCCTTCATTTAATTTAGTTTCAATTCCACAGATTAAAGCAAATCATGACAAAATAGTATTTAAGAAAATGCTGAGAGAACAGATGTTATTGCTGAATTATCTTGAAGAACAAAATAATGCTGTGATTAATGGTCTTGCAGGAACCGGAAAAACAATAATGGCAGTTGAAAAGGCAAGAAGACATGCCGATGAAGGGGAGAAGGTATTATTTCTTTGCTATAACAAAAATTTAAAAAAACATCTACAAAACACTTATGATCATGAAAATATATTTTTCTATACGATTGATGGATTGGCATGTAAATTGTGTGATACTGTATCACCTAGCTATTCATTGCTTAAGGAAGTATTGGAGGATATGTATATTGTAGGTAATTTCCCATATCAACATATTGTGATTGATGAAGGTCAAGATTTTGGAAAGAGAGGGATGGAGGAAGCAGGGCTTATAGAGTTGCTAAAAATGAATGTGCTTAATGATGAAAGTAAAAATGGTACTTTCTATTTGTTCTATGATAAAAATCAGATGGTGCAATCATATAATGTGCCTAGATACATTAATGATGCAGATTGCAGACTGACGTTATATCGTAATTGTAGGAATACAGAAAATATTGCCGTAACTTCATTGAGGTCATTAGGCACCGATAAGAAACCTAAGTTGTTCCAAGGTTCTGTAGTGGGTGATTTATCAGAAATGTTTTTTGCATATGATGAAGAAAGCACATTGGAAACTCTTAACGCCATAATTAAAAAGAATTGGGAATTGGGATATGATGATATTACAATTTTGACCTGCAAGACAGAGAGTAGTAGCATAATCAGTAATGAATGTTCAGATGGTCTATATCTTTATCAGGGAAAAAAAGTAAGATTTGCAACATGTAGAACTTTTAAAGGACTTGAATCTGATGTTGTAATTTTAGTTGATGTGGATAATAGTTTATTTGAGTTGGATAATGAACAACTAATGTATGTTGGTTCATCTAGGGCAAGATTAAGGCTGGCATGTATATCAGCTCTTACTGATAAGCAATGCGAAAAAATATTAGACAATATGGGAGCAAGAAAAAGCCGTAATGTGAAAAAATCTATGGCAGTAGCATTAAATGCAAAATATGTTGAAATAAAGAGATAAAATAGTTTAATAAAGGTTTTGAGGAGCAACAGTCAGGTTATTCTGGCTGTTTTTCTTTGCGATATTTTACGTTTGTGACTATGAAATGTTTTTCGTAAGCGATAAATAGAGGCACGGGGTGCCATCCCCCAATTTTTGCTCTATAATGAGTGCTAGAAATGCAAGCATTTTACTCTGTTCCATTTGCTAGATTTCTTCAAGATGCAGGCATTTCACCACATTATAGAATGGGAAGTGATTTTATGCGGGCGAAACCCGTTGCAGTTGAAGACCAGCACCGGTTGATTATGGAATGCCGGTCCAGTGGGCTAACAGATTATCAATACTTCCGCCTATGTGCCGGAGGCTGCGGCGGGGGCGAAGGTGATGGCTTTCGGGGATTTCTCTTATTACTGGATTGCGGACCGGCAGGGGAGGTCTTTTAAGCGGCTGAATGTGCTGTACAACTGTTCTGCCAGCAGGCCGAAGATCGAGGGGAAGACCAATGAGGAAAGCCGGGAGGTGCATACGGAGACGCTGACGGTGAAGGCGAGGCCGCTGGCAAGCGGGTATGTGAAGGCGAAGACGGGGAACAGGACTTCTGCGGAGACGTATGAGGGGTGGTATAAGAGCGTGTATCTGCCGGTTCCGAAGGCGGAGACGGGCGGTAGTGGAGATGATACGGAAGGTCAGGGGTAAGGAGGCTGAAAGGGTATGAGCATTGTGAAGAAGGTGGGGATTGACGGGAAAGAGGTGCTGTTTAAGGCTTCGGCGGCGATTCCGAGGATTTACCGGTTGAAGTTCCAGAGGGATATTTATAAGGACCTGCGGATTCTGGAGAAGAGCATTGGGGAGGGGGATGAGGAACATTCCAATCTGGACCTGTTTTCTTTGGAGATGTTTGAGAATATCGCCTATACCATGGCGAAGCACGCAGACCCAGCGATCCCGGATGATGTGGAGGAATGGCTGGACGGGTTCAATACGTTTTCCATTTACCAGGTGCTGCCGGAGCTGATCAAGCTGTGGGGGCTGAATGTGCAGACGGACGCGGAGGCTAAAAAAAACTTCGCCCTACAGAGCGTGAGATGACCACGCCGCTGTTCCTGCTTAGGTGTGTGCAGTTGGGGCTGTCTATGGCAGATACGGAGCTTTTGTCTATCGGGCTGGTGAATGATATGTATACGGAGCAGGTGAATGACGGGTATCGGTACTGTGAGCTGGGGACGCAGGAGGATATGGACAGATTTTAATTAACTGATTGATAAACAAGCCTTTCTTTGCTATAATTGGTTGCGAAGAAAGGCAGTGTTTTATTATGAAAGTACTATTTTCAGTAAATATTTTTATTATACTGGGGGGAATATATGGAAAAACAAACACCAATAGGAAAGATTAGGGACTATTATGAAGTTTCTAAACATTTAAGTGACACTCAAAAAGTAGAGTTAAAAAAAATGTTAGGAATAACAGCTGATGATGAAAAGAGAATAAAAGGACTGGAAAATGAAACAGAATTTCTGATTATGATATATCTTCTTGGATGGGTTAAAGACATTACTGCAATAGATGAAAGTGCTTCACCACTAACAGGGACAAAGACAACAGACTTTTTAGTTGAAACTATCAGTGGGAGAAAGCTATCTATTGAAGTTAAATCATCAAAAAATGAGGAGATTAAGTTCTCTGAAAAATTGGTTCAAGATAAAAAAGCCTTTTCAGAAAAATATGGATGTGATGCTTATTTCGCAATAAAACTAATGGGACATTGGATGCTTTTTAGTAATCAGTATATCCTTAAACGTAATTGCAAGATTTCATTGACAAAAGATTTGATTAAATCTGAATTAGATGATATTTTCGGAGAACGGACTTTTTTGTTTCCAAAAGGGCTAGAGATTCTTTCAATTTATTCAAATAAGAAGAAAGGGATTGGAATACAAAATCCACCTTATGGAGAAGCAATTAAGATTGTTTTTAAAACTTTTGGAAAAAAGATATATAGCATTACACCTGGCAATAAAGATTATATGTTTTTGACGTATGTGATGGAAAATGTGCAGGATGTAATGTCTAACCAAGAACAAATAATTCAAAAATTAGATACAGATAGAACACTAATTATTGAAAAATTTAATCAAGATTTTTCAATATTAAAATTATCATGCTTTTTGATGGCTCCGATTAAACATATGGCTAATGATTTAGGAGAATTGTATACTTTTGAAACCTTTAAAGAAATTATGAAAGGAAAAGATAAAAAATTTATTAGTAGAAAGCTAATACTTGAATCACTGTATTTATTTGATAAAGAGGATTATCCTATAACTATGTTTATAAATAAAAACGGTTATAGACTAAGCGATTTAAGAGAAGAATAACTAAATTTTAAAGATACATAAGGCGTTTGTCAGAAATGGCAGGCGCTTTTTTGGTGCATTTTTATGGGAGCCAGTGACGGCTCTTTTTTTCGTGGGAGAAAGGCGGGTGAGGGTTCGTGGCATCCAGGATTCAGGGGATTACGGTGGAGATCGGCGGGGATACTACGAAGCTCTCCACGGCGCTTGCAGCGAGTGAAAGGAGGTTCACAGCCATGAAAAGATACAACACGCCCCACCGCCACCGGGTAATCAAAACACACTTGACCGAGGAAGAATACGCCGAGTTTTCCGAGCGTGTCACCCTCTGCAAAATGAGCCAAGCCGAGTTTATCCGGC
>ERZ808054.1822-NODE-1822-length-10544-cov-4.750358_pt1 | contig 10544 bp, 8 predicted proteins | sample MGYA00380201_ERZ808054 | MGnify/ENA primary metagenome ERZ808054 (study PRJEB31490, sample SAMN06133419) | mouse gut metagenome | isolation source: Z5_2 | host: mice | place: China: Chengdu | collected 2015-05 ... | reverse complement strand
GTGAACTGGAGGACAGGCTGAATCGTACCATTACCCGCAGAAAGGTATATAAACAGCTGAAAGCCGGTCTTTTTTTAGTTGGCTCGCTGATATTCTTTGTGCTGGTGCTGGGAGGAGTATAGGACGCAATGAGCAGAATTGTTTTGATGGACGGTCATAGTATCTTGAGAAAGGCGTACTACAATGTGCCTGTGATGACAGATCCGACGGGATTTCACACGAACGCCATCGCAGGATTTTTGAATATATTGCTGCGGGTGACAGAGAGAGAGAAGCCCGTATACCTGAGTGTGATCTTCGGTGCAGAGGAGGATGCGGAGCGGATGCCTGCCGGACTCCGGGAACAGATGCCGGTCCTGCGGGAAGTGCTTTCCGCTATGGATATCAATATTCTCGAGCGGGCAGAGATGGAGACTGCCGAGCTGGCTGGTGCCGTGGCGGGGTGTCTTCGCGCCAGGCTGGATCCCGACGGAGAGATCGTGCTGGTGTCGGGAGAGCGTGATCTTCTGAAGTTTGTCTCCGAACAGATCAGCGTGTGTCTGCTGGAAACAGGCGGCGGCGAGACGGTTCTCAGGGATTACAGCCCGGTGGAGGTGGAGGCGGCTTGCGGGATCACGCCCGCACAGTTTCCGGAATGGCAGGCATTGACCGAAATGGCAGGGATCGGGCGGCGCACGGCAGGCAGTCTGCTGGGTATGTACGGTTCGATCGAAAATATATACGCGCATATTGACGAGATATCCGGGCAGAGCATTCGGGAATGTCTGACCGGGAGGAGAGCGGATGTCGCAGGCGGCAGAGCGCTGTGCGCGGTCAGCGAAGATACAGCTATCGATCTTCCTGACAATGCGATGGAAGCGATGGAACTGGGATCGGAGGGTGCTGTCAGTCTGACGCCGGCGGCGGGAGCGATACTGAGAAAGCTTTCCCTGCAGGATCAGCTTGAACAGTTCGGACAGTGTGAACATGCAAGTAAGGCGCCGACGCTCGACATCGATCAGGATCTTAAGATCATAACCGTCAGCACGGCGGAGGATGTTCAGGCTGTTTTTGACAAGGCGATAAAAGCTGCGTGCGCGGCGGTCAGGCTGATCCACATCCGTGCCAAGGATCCGGGGGATCTGGGGAAGAAGGCAGACGGGCAGATGTTCCTGCAGATGGATGCCGAGGAGCCTGTTTTTGGCTGTCTTCTGTGCGGCGGCTCTGAGGATGAGAGAACGATTTATTATATAGAGAGCAGCAGCCGGATATCGGAAGCCTATATCAGAGAGCAGCTTGAGCGGATGCTGCTGACCGATCAGATGTCTGTCTCTGTGTTCGATGTCAAAAATGATTACAGGGATATGGTCTCTGCGGAAAAGGACAGGGAGCTCTCGTCAGATGCGCTCACAAGGCAGCTGTTTGACTGCAAGATCGCAGCGTATCTGATGAATCCGCTGAAAAGCGACTATGAGATCGCAGACGTGGCGGACGAATATCTCGGTATACGGCTCCAGAAATGGTCGGATCTGTTTGGGAAAGCGGATCTGAATGTCATATACCGCGACAGGAGGGAGGAATGCCTGTCCTGTCTGGCGAAGGAAACATATGTATTGTACAAGGCGAAGCCGCTGCTGGAGGCGGCTTTGGGAAAGAGTAGTATGGACAGGCTTTTCAGGGAGCTGGAGATGCCTTTGACGTACGTGCTCTTTGATATGGAGCGGGAGGGCATTCTCGTGAAACCCGAGGAGCTGAAAGCTTACGGGGAGGTGCTGGGCGGCAGGATCGAGGAGCTTGAGAAGGCGATCCACGCGGCGGCAGGAGAGAATTTTAACATCAACTCCCCCAAACAGCTGGGGGAGATCCTGTTCGAAAAGATGGAGCTGCCCGGCGGAAAGAAGACGAAGACCGGCTACTCTACGGCGGCGGATGTGCTCGAGAAGCTTGCGCCGGAGCACCCGATCGTCAAGGATATCTTAGAGTACAGGGGACTTGCAAAATTGAAATCGACGTATGCGGATGGGCTTGCTGCATATATTGATGCGGGCAACAAGATACACACCAGCTTTAACCAGACGATCACGGCGACGGGAAGACTGAGCTCCACGGAGCCCAATCTGCAGAATATTCCGATGCGCATGGAGCTTGGCAGGCGCATCCGGAAAGTGTTCATACCCCAGGAGGGCTGTATCTTCATGGATGCGGATTACTCGCAGATCGAGCTCAGGGTGCTGGCGCATATGTCTGACGACAGGCAGTTGATCGAGGCATACAAAATGGACGAGGATATTCACCGGATCACGGCGTCAAAAGTGTTCCACACACCGTTCGAGGAGGTCACGGACCTGCAGCGGCGCAACGCAAAGGCGGTCAATTTCGGGATCGTGTACGGCATCAGCTCGTTTGGCTTGAGCCAGGATCTGAGCATAACGCCAAGGGAGGCGAAAACCTACATCGACGAGTACTTTAAGACGTACCCGGGGATCAAGAAGTTTCTGGATCAGACAGTGGCGGATGCGAAGGACAAGGGCTACTGCGAGACAATGTTTGGCAGGCGCAGACCCGTTCCTGAGCTGCGATCCAAAAATTTTAACCAGCGCTCGTTCGGTGAGCGTGTCGCCATGAACTCACCGATACAGGGAACGGCGGCGGACATCATCAAGTATGCGATGGTACATGTGTATGACGCGCTGAAGGCGAAAGGGCTGAGGTCAAAGCTGATCCTGCAGATACATGACGAACTCCTGATCGAGACCAGGGAGGACGAGGTTGAGGAAGTGCGGGAAGTGCTGTCGCACGAGATGCAGAATGCGTGTGAGCTGGCGGTGAAGCTGGAGATCGACCTTCACACCGGCGCGGACTGGTACGAAGCAAAATAGTGTGGGTGATATGGAACGGATATGAAAATAATAGGGATCACCGGCGGAGTCGGCGCCGGGAAGACAAAAGTACTCTCTTATATAGAACAGCATTACAGGTGCAGGATCATCAGAGCTGATGAGGCTGCGCATCTGCTGTATGAACCCGGGCAGGCGTGCTATCGTAAGCTTGTCGGGTTTCTCGGACAATGTGTATTAAAACAGGACAATACGATAGACAAGGCAAAGATGGCAGAGATGATCTTTCAGGATCAGGAGCTGTTGGAGGGCGTGAACAGGATCGTCCACCCGGCGGTGAAGGCGTATATTTTAGAGCAGATCGCGCATGAGCGGGAATTGGGCAGGGCGGACTATTTTTTTATCGAGGCGGCGCTTTTGATCGAGGAGCAGTATGACCAGATCGTGGATGAGCTGTGGTACATCCACTCTGACGCGGCGGTGCGGGAGCGGCGGCTGGCAGCGAGCAGGCATTACAGCGCACAGAAGACTGCAGATATCATGAGAGGACAGCTGAGCGAAGCTGAGTTCAGGGAGCACTGTCAGATCGTTATATCGAACAATGGCGACTTGGAAGAAACCTACAAACAGATTAAGGATATTATGGGGGATTAGAGGATGAATGAGACGAAAGTGAACGGAGAGGAGCTTGTATTTGGGCTTGACATCGGTACGAGGAGTATGGTGGGTACTGTGGGCTACAGACAGGGAGAACGCTTTGTAGTGACTGCGCAGGAGATCCGCCAGCATCAGACGCGCGCCATGCTCGACGGACAGATCCATGACATCAACAGGGTGGCAGCAGCTATAGCAGATATCAGGCAGGCGCTGCAGGACAAGACGGGGATCAAGCTTGATGAAGTGTGCATCGCGGCAGCCGGGCGCGTGCTCAAGACGATGAACGTTCATGTGGATATGGATCTGGACAAGGAGAGGAATGTCACCAAGGAGGATATGAGCAATCTGATCTCGCTGGGAATAGAACAGGCATTTGAGGATTTTCAGGAAAAGAACGATACCAACATGCACTTCTACTGTGTGGGGTATTCTGTGGTGAGGTACTTCCTGAACGGGTTGTGGATGGGACAGCCGGAGCACCATAAGGCAAAGACGATCGGTGCCGATATCATCGCGACATTTCTGCCGGATGATGTCGTGGATGGACTGTACAGCGCGGTGGAACTTGCAGGTCTTAGGGTCGCGAACCTGACACTGGAGCCGATCGCGGCGATCCGGGTCGCCATTCCGGAAAAATACAGGCTGTTAAATATCGCGATGATCGACGTCGGGGCGGGCACGTCGGATATCTCGGTCACGGATGACGGAAGCGTGACGGCGTTTGGGATGATCCCCTGTGCGGGTGATACGCTGACAGAGCTTCTGGCGAAGACGTGTCTGATCGACTTTACGACGGCGGAGATGATCAAGACGGCGGCGGCAACGCAGGAAGAGATCATCTATGAGGATATCATGGGCATGGAGCAGATGATCACTGCCAAGGAGGTGATCGCGATCTGCCAGGCTGAGATCGAGCGGATGGCAAAACTTGCAGCCGGCGCGATCAAGGAATTGAACGGAGGCAGTTCGCCGAGTGCCGTGTTTATCGTCGGCGGCGGCGGCAAGATCAAGGGATTTGACGAGCTGGTTGCGGCGGAGCTGGGGCTTGATCCGAAGAGAGTGGCGCTCCGCGGCGAGGAGATCATGAGAGATGTGGATTTTCCCGACGATGCGCTGAAGGACTCCACCATCATCACGCCGATCGGTATCTGTCTCACATACTATGAACAGTACAATAATTTTATCTACATTACCTTCAACGGGAACAGGATCAAACTGTACGACAACAACAAACTGACAGTCACGGATGCGGCAATGCAGGCTGACTTTACCCGGGAAGGGCTCTTTCCGAGGCGCGGCGAGGAACTGCACTATACGGTCAATGGCAAGAACCGTGTCACCAAGGGCGAGTACGGTGAGAGCGCACATGTGTACGTGAACGGGGAGGAAGTGAGCCTCAGCCACAATATCAAGGCAAACGATGTCATCGTACTTGAGGAGTCGACGCTCGGGACACCGGCGCAGGAGAAGATCGCGGATCTGATCGACTACAACGGCAAGATCGTTGTCTACTTCAAGGGGGATGAGATGCCGCTTCCCAAACCGGTCAAGGTAAACGGGACGGCAGTGACGGAGGAGTATCTGATCCAGAACGGGGACGAGATCCAGGTCTCGACCACCTACAAGTACGATGAATTTTTTGAGTATATGGGGCTTTCCCCGGAGGATATGATCCTGTTTATCAATGGGGCGAGAGCGGATGACACGATGGAGATCTGTGCTTCGGATCAGCTGGAATTCAAGAACAGAAAAGAGTATGAGCTGAAAGAGATCTACAAGGAATCGCACATCGAGCGCAGGGAGACAAAGAAGGAAGAGAAGGATAAAGATAAAGAAAAAAATATAGAAAAAAATAAAGATAAGGATATAGAAAAGAATAAAGAAAAGGAAAAAAGGCGCGAGAAGCATAAGCCGGACAATGAAAAATCCACGGAGAAGAGCGCTCCTGCCGAGCCGGAGAAAACAGACGAAACAGAGCCGGACGAGGAGGCAGTGACAGCAACAGAGCCGGAGAGTGGGATCGAGGAGCCGCAGACTGAGGCGGAGGACATCACTGAGGAGACAGGATCCGGGACAGAGGACAGCGAGCCGGTAAGTGCGGAAGCCGAGCCGGCGTCGGAATCAGAGGCAAAGGTGAAGACAGAGGTCGAGATCGAGACTGTACAGGAGTCGCCCGAACCGGAGACCGTACAGGAAGCCGAGCCTGAACCTGAATCTGAGGCCGAGATCAGGAGAGAACAGCCAGAACCCGAGACCCAGACAGAGGAAGAGCACAAAGAGCCCGAAGCGGCACCAGAACCGGAACGAAAGGCAGCGGCGAGCAGGGATACCGAGCGATACAGAAAAGAGCGCACATACGGAGCGGTGAAGCGGGAGAACCGCGAGGAGCGGAAGGCAGCGGCGAAAGAAAAGGAAGAGCCGCCGGTGGATATCGGCAAAAAGATCATCGTCATCGTCAATCAGAAGCCGATCGTCATGCGCGGAAAACAGAGTTATATGTTTGTTGATATTTTTGACTACATTGACTTTGACACCAGAAAGATGCAGGGCTCTGGGATCGCTACCCTCGTGAACGGTAAGGATGCGCAGTACACACAGGAGCTTTTCAACGGGGACAAGATCGAGGTATATTGGAAGTAAAACATTTAAAATATGAAAACAGAGGTTTAATCAAATGAGAATGTGCAGTATAGCCAGCGGAAGCAGCGGCAATTGTATCTATATCGGCACAGATGCCACACACCTTCTGGTGGATGTAGGGATCAGCTGCAAGCGGACAGTGGAAGGACTGGGGCAGCTGGGACTTACAGGAAAAGATATCGACGGGATACTGATCACCCATGAACACTCAGACCATATCAATGGTCTGGGTGTGATATGCAGGAAATTCGGGATTCCGATCTATGCCACAAAAGGAACCATATCCGCCATTAAGAGAGTGAGTAGTCTTGGGGTGATAGATGACTCACTTTTTCGTGCGGTCAGGGAGGATGAGAAATTCATCCTGAAGGACATCACGGTCAATCCGATGCGGATATCCCACGATGCGGCACAGCCGGTGGCGTACAGGTTCCAGTATGGCAGTAAGCGCATGGCGGTGGCGACAGACCTTGGAACCTACAATGAGTACACGGTGGAGAGCCTCAAAGGGATGGATGCCCTGCTGCTCGAGGCGAACCACGATATCAACATGCTGCAGGTGGGACCATATCCGTATGCACTCAAGCAGCGGATCCTGGGAAACAAAGGGCATCTGTCCAATGAACTTTCCGGAAAGTTACTGAGCAGACTGCTGCATGATGATCTAAAGACAGTATTTCTGGGACATCTGAGCAAGGAAAACAATCTGGCTGAGCTTGCCTACGAGACAGTCCGCCTGGAGATCTCCATGGCAGACAATCCATATAAGCCAGACGACTTTCCGATCTATGTGGCAAGCCGGAGCGAGGTGTCACAGTTCGTTGAGATATAATTATATAGAAGACCGAATAAAAGTATTTGAGGAGGAAGCGGCAAATGCAAAATGAAGTGTTATCCGAGAACGATGAATTAAACATGAAGTGCTGAGGCTGTTCTTGAGTGATACTTATTATAGTTTACAGAATGAAGCGGCAAATGAATAAAAAACAGGACTTGCAACGAATCGAAAAAAGAGATAGGAGTAGCAGATCATGAAAAAGACAATCATTACAGTAGTAGGAAAAGATACCGTCGGCATTATCGCGAAGGTGTGTACATATCTGGCTGAAAACAAGGTAAATATCCTTGATATCTCCCAGACGATCGTAGACGATTATTTTAACATGATGATGATCGCAGATATGAGCAAGGCAGTCAAGTCTGTCAGCGAAGTATCCGACGACCTGGACAGACTCGGGGAGGAGATCGGAGTCATCATCAAATGCCAGCGGGAAGAGATCTTTAATAGCATGCACAGACTGTGAGAGGGGTGTTTGATACGATGATAAACATAAATGAAGTGTTAGAGACGAACAAGATGATCGAGAAAGAGAATCTGGATGTCAGGACGATCACGCTTGGCATCAGCCTGCTCGACTGTATCGATTCCGACCTGGAGCGGTTAAACGAAAAGATCTACAACAAGATCACAACCGTTGCGAAGGATCTGGTGGCGACGGGGGAGGCGATCGAGAAAGAGTTTGGGATTCCTATCGTAAACAAGAGGATCTCTGTCACGCCGATCGCCTTGATCGGCGGTTCCGCGTGCAAAACCTCCGAGGATTTTGTGACGATCGCCAGGACACTTGACAGGGCGAGAAAGGCGGTTGGCGTCAATTTCCTCGGCGGGTACTCTGCACTGGTGTCAAAAGGCATGACAGAGGCGGACGAGCGGCTGCTGCGCTCGATCCCGCAGGCGCTGGCGGAGACAGAATTGGTGTGCAGTTCTGTCAATCTGGGATCGACCAAGACAGGCATCGATATGGATGCGGTGAGACTGATGGGGGATATCATCAAGGAGACGGCAGAGCTGACGAAAGACAATGACTCGATCGGGTGTTCGAAACTGGTGGTGTTCTGCAATGCACCGGACGACAATCCGTTTATGGCGGGCGCGTTCCACGGGGTGACGGAGACGGATGCCATCATCAATGTGGGTGTCAGCGGTCCGGGTGTTGTCAAGAATGCATTGGAGAGTGTGCGCGGAGAAAATTTCGAGGTGCTCTGCGAGACGATCAAGAAGACAGCGTTCAAGGTGACGAGGGTAGGGCAGCTGGTGGCGCAGGAAGCGTCAAAGCGCCTCGGGATCCCTTTTGGTATCGTTGACCTCTCGCTTGCGCCCACGCCCGCGATCGGTGACAGTGTGGCAGACATTCTGTGCGAGATCGGGCTGGAGTACGCGGGTGCGCCGGGAACGACGGCGGCGCTCGCCCTGTTAAATGACCAGGTGAAAAAGGGCGGAGTGATGGCGTCCTCCTATGTGGGCGGACTGAGCGGGGCATTTATTCCGGTCAGCGAGGATCAGGGCATGATCGACGCCGTCAACGCAGGCGCGCTCACACTTGAAAAGCTCGAGGCCATGACGTGTGTCTGCTCTGTCGGACTTGATATGATCGCGATTCCGGGGGACACGAAACCGACGACGATCGCGGGCATCATCGCCGACGAGCTTGCGATCGGTATGGTCAACCAGAAGACGACAGCTGTCCGCATCATACCTGTCATCGGCAAGACGGTGGGGGACAGCGCGGAGTTTGGCGGTCTGCTCGGACATGCGCCAATCATGCCCGTCAACAAGTATTCGTGCGATGCGTTCGTCAACCGCGGAGGCAGGATCCCGGCGCCGATCCACAGCTTTAAGAATTAAGTTTGACCGTGTTTTATGATCTGTCTGGTCAGTTCGTTGTGGCGGATCATGTTGAGCGGATCGTTTGATACAGTGTCCGACAGGCGGATTCGTTTCTGCTGTCGGACACTGTCATATATGTCTGCGGCGTGGATATCAGAGCGCAGTGACATCAATGCCGTGCCGCTGAGGTGTCTCAGGGCACTTGAAGGTTTTGTTATGACAGGGATGGAGGCATTTGCCTTGATGGATCCCAGCAGCTGCCGTCCGCGCGCAGTAAAGCCGAGAAGCCTTGCGTACTGTGCGTAGTCCTGTTGTTTTAATGCATCCGCGTTTTGCTGTGTCATATCCAGAAGGATATGCATGAGCCCGCGGCATATGCGGGTGTAGGTCAGATTCCGAGTCTTGCACGACAGTGCGAAATCCTCAAATGTCGTATATTCGGGCAGTTTGTTGTGCAGCGTGTGGGACAGCGGTGCGCCGATATCATAGTATGTTGCGAACGCATCTTTGCCAGACACATCATCTTGAAGCATTTTATATAGCAGCATTTCTGAAAAATCATTTGTGCATAAGAACGTATTCTGTTGCAGCGAGGCATACACAGAAGTGGGAACATGGTTCTTGATACGATCAGGAATCCTGTTCTGTGTGCCGGCAAAAAGTGCCCTCCGGATGGCATTTGCCGAGGCAAAGCTGTCTGGCGTGAGGGAATCAGATGCATAGCCTTCGCCTTTTCTTGCAAGGGTTACGGGCTTTATCGTGCTATCTCTCTGAATGAGTGCTTTGATATATTCGATCCCGAGAATATTGTTCGGGGCGCTGACAAGCTGCTTGATCCTAGGATCATCGGAAAAAAGCTCTGACAGCGCATTGTCCCGGGCGGCAGGGAAAGAACAGCCCAGCTTGAGGTGTCTGTTCAACGCAGCTCTGTACGCGTCAGACTCGTGGGCGAGCGTCGTGCTGGTGAATCGGTACAAAAGGGAAGCATCACCGGATTCGCTGCCAAAGTGCAAAAAGTCGACGATGCCGAGCTTGTCGATCAGGGACACAGCGCCCTGGGCAAAATATTCCGCGCTTCCGAGCGCAAAATAGACAGGGAGCTCAAAGACCAGATCGGCGCCGTTGTCGAGCGCCATCTGACAGCGCTCGTACTTGTCCACGATGGCAGGGATGCCGCGCTGCATGAAGTCCCCGCTCATGACAACGATGATGCTATCCGTGTCACAAGTCTGGCGTATGGTGTCCAGCTGGTATAAATGTCCGTTGTGAAAGGGGTTGTACTCGGCGATGACTGCTGTGACTTTCATGGATCCTCCTTGTGGTTACGCTCCCGATATCAGGTACAAAAACTTTGGGAGTCTGTTCAAAAAATGAGATGACTTATTATATCATAGTTGTGATTTGAGTCCAACTATTTTAAAGTGTTTGAAAAATCATTTTTATCATTCGATTTTTATCATTTGATTTTTATCATTCGATTCCTGTCATTCGATTTCTGTCATTCGATTTCTGTCATTCAAATACGACGCCGCGGTGTCGTATTTACCATTTTGTGTGATATCTGCGCCGGAGGAAAAGGAAATGGAGTGTATTACAATCGGTATGTTGATCAAGGAAACAAGAAAAGCACATAAAAATATGACAAGCCAGAAACTGTCGAGGGGAATCTGTTCTGTACAGATGCTTTACCAGATCGAGAAGGATCAGTGCGATACGGATCTGCTCTCTTGGAGGATAGGAATATTAAGTTGGTAGATCAACTT
>ERZ808054.1820-NODE-1820-length-10548-cov-4.345048_pt1 | contig 10548 bp, 7 predicted proteins | sample MGYA00380201_ERZ808054 | MGnify/ENA primary metagenome ERZ808054 (study PRJEB31490, sample SAMN06133419) | mouse gut metagenome | isolation source: Z5_2 | host: mice | place: China: Chengdu | collected 2015-05 ... | reverse complement strand
AGGCTATTACAATGAGAGCAGAATTAAAGGAATACCAGGTAGTAGAGGCTGCTGCAATGAAGTTTGTTAAGAGCGTTGCTGAGGGCAACAGCGCTTATGCAAAAGAGCTTTTTACTGATGAGGCTGTTTTGTTTGGTTATCTGGACGGCAAGCTGGAGCATGGTTCTATTGAGCAGTTTTATCACAATGTGGATACCGTACCTGGCGGTGATAATTTCAAAGCCCGTGTGGATGTCCTGATGGTTGAGGAATCCCTGGCTGTTGTCCGTGTGCTGGAAGAAGGATGGGGCAACCGCATTGACTTCACGGATGTGCTGCTCCTGTTGAAGATGGACGGCGAATGGAAATGCGTTGCAAAGGCATATAATCAGAATTCCAATACCATTCAGAAATAACTATTAAAGCGAATCAGTGTAAGGAGTGGAGAACAGGCGGGTGTATCGGAAATACCGCCTGCCTGTTCCTTTGTATGGTTGCTGTATATGTCTGGACTTAAAACAACACAGGAACTGCTGGAGGGAACCCCTGTATGCCGTTTGGTCATCCATTTAGGGATTCCTGCGATGTTCGGCCAGCTTTTTAATATTTTATATAACATTGTGGACAGGATTTACATCGGGCATATTGAAGGGGTTGGGATGGAAGCGCTTACCGGGGTGGGCGTGACTTTCCCGATCATCACTTTGATATCAGCGTTTTCTGCTTTTGTGGGGGCAGGCGGCGCGCCGCTTGCGGCAATATGGCTGGGAAAAGGCGACAGGAGACATGCAGAAAAGATTTTGGGGAATGGCGTTGTCATGCTGCTGTTTTTTTCCGTGGTCCTGATGGGGGTTTTCTATGTTTTTAAGAAACCGCTGCTTTATCTGTTTGGGGCAAGTGACGCGACGATTACCTATGCGGTGGATTACATTTCCATTTATCTGCTGGGAACGGTTTTCGTGGAACTGGCGCTGGGGCTGAATGCCTTTATCGTTTCCCAGGGGCAGTCACGCATTGCAATGATGGCGGTGCTGATCGGAGCTGCGGTCAATATCATTCTTGACCCTGTCTTTATTTTTGGGCTGCATATGGGAGTAAAGGGCGCTGCCCGGGCTACTGTGATATCCCAGGCATTAAGCGCATTATGGACGGTGGTTTTTTTGGTCAGCAAGAGGTCTTCCCTTACGATAAAGCCAGAAGCGATGAAACCGGATTTCCGTGTGGCAGGAAGCGTTATGGCATTAGGAATCTCGCCTTTTATCATGCGTGCCACGGAGAGCCTGGTCAGTGTGGTGTTAAACAGCGGGCTGCAAAGGTATGGCGGAGACATTTATGTGGGTTCGCTGACTATTATGCAAAGCGTGATGCAGATGTATTCAGCGCCTCTGGGAGGTTTTACGCAGGGGGTGCAGCCAATTATCAGTTATAATTTCGGCGCAGGCAATTTTGACAGGGTTAAAAAGCTGTACCGCAGCATGATCACAACCTGCTTTCTCTTTGCGGCAGGCGCAACGGTTCTGGTCATGATTTTTCCGGGATTTTTTGCGGGGATGTTTACCAATGACGAGGCATTGATCGCACTGGTGGAGAAGATGATGCCTGTTTTTATGTGCGGGATGCTGGTGTTTGGGTTTCAACAAGGGATCCAGCCTACGTTTCTGGCGCTGGGGCAGGCAAAGCTTTCCTTTTTTATTGCAGTGTTCCGGAAGGTGATCCTGCTCGTTCCGCTGGCGCTTATTTTGCCGTTGCGGTTTGGTGTTATGGGAATTTATTTTGCGGAGCCTGTATCTGACGTGCTGTCAGCAGCCATGGCAGTGACACTGTTTTTACTCAATATCAAAAATATTGTTTCGAAAGAAACACTTCAAAAGATTAAATAGAAAAAACTCATTGTTTTCACTGGTAAAGTTTGTTATAATCGTGGTGTTGCGGATAAAAGGATGATTTAAAGCAATACAGTTCGTGTGTTTAAGCCGCTCGGCGGCAGAATGGAGGAGAAATGAAAGGAAATATTGTAGTTGGACAGTCTGGCGGACCTACAGCCGTAATCAATTCATCTGTAGCAGGTGTGTATGAAGCAGCCAAGAAAATTGGCGTTAAGAAAGTATACGGCATGGTTCATGGTATCGAGGGATTTTTAGAGGATAATCTGATTGAGCTGGAAGAGTATCTTGATGATCCTACGGGAATTGAATTGTTAAAGAGGACCCCTTCGGCATTTCTGGGTTCCTGCCGTTTCAAAATGCCTAAGATCGAAGGGCATGAAGAGGTATATGAGAAGGTATTCGAGATCATGGAGAAGCATGATATTGAATGTCTGTTCTATGCAGGCGGAAACGATTCTATGGATACGGTTAAAATGTTGTCCGATTATGCAGCAGCCCATGGGAAACCCCAGAGATTTATGGGCGTGCCTAAGACCATTGATAATGACCTGCCTGTGACAGACCATTGTCCCGGATACGGCAGTGCGTCCAAATATATTGCATCCAGCTTAAAGGAAGTGATCCGTGACAACGAATCCTTCGGTGCAAAGAAGCCTACCATTTGTATCGTGGAGATCATGGGACGTAATGCAGGATGGCTTACGGCAGCAGCAGCCCTTGCAAAGGGAGATGACTGCAGCGGCGCAGATGCGATCTATCTTCCTGAGAAGGTATTTGATATGGATGCTTTCATGGAAAAGGTGAAACATCTTGCAGAGACCAAATCTTCTGTAGTGATTGCAGTTTCAGAAGGAATTCACATTGCAGACGGACGTTATGTATGCGAGCTTGCCAATGAGAATGTTGCAGTGGACGCTTTTGGGCATAAGCAGATGTCCGGAACGGCAGCTTTCCTTGCACAGAAGATCGCTGAGGAGACAGGTTTAAAGACAAGGGCAATCGAGCTTTCTACCCTTCAGAGAGCAGCAACCCATCTTGCTTCCCTGACGGATATCAATGAGGCAGTCCAGGTTGGATATGATGCAGTCATGGCGGCAGAAGAGGGCAAGACAGGCATGATGATCACTCTGAACAGAAATGGCAATGACCCTTATCAGTGTGGTACAAGCGCATATGATATCCATGCAATTGCCAATGTTGAGAGACCGGTACCGGATGAGTGGATCACAGAAGACGGATGCGGATTGACCGATGGTTATATTGAGTATGCAAGACCGCTGATCATGGGCGAATTGATTCCGATCTTCGTAGACGGACTTCCCCGCCACCTTGTAAGAAAATAAAAAGATATTATGTTAAGTGCCGCCGTCAGGCGGCACTTTTTTCTTGCATTTTTCTGGAAGCAGGTGTATCCTGTATAAGGAAATCGTTTTCTGAACAAAATAGTAGAAAGCAGGTAGCGGGATGGTTTCAATTAAAGATGTGGCGAAAGAGGCCGGGGTAGCAATTTCTACGGTATCCAAGGTACTCAACAATTATCCCAATGTGAGTGAGGAAACAAAGTTAAAAGTCAATCGGGCAGTAGAAGAGATGAATTTTTTACCCAATTCGGTGGCAGCGGCGCTTTCCTCCAAACAGTCGGGGCGGGTGGCATTGCTGGTCAATTCCAATGAAAAGACGCAGGCCATCGATGAAATCAGTATGCAGTATATTTTTGGAGCATTGAATAAGGCGATGGAGCGAAATCTGGATGTGATCACGCTGTTTTTCTTTATGTTCAGGAATAAGACGGCAGAAGAGCTGATCCGGTATTTAAAATCCCAGAGTATAACGGGAATCATTATTTACGGCATATCCAAGGAGGATAAGATCCTGCACCGGATGATCGAGAGCCAGGAGTTCAAGTGTGTGGTAATTGATGCGCCGCTGATAAATGAGAGTACTTCTTCGGTGGGGATCGACCACCGTAAGGCGCAGTACGATGTGGCGAAAAAGACGGCAGAGGAAAACAGCTGCAAAAGGATTTTGTATATTGCAGGAAAAAGAAATGGATATGTGACGGATGAGCGCATTTTGGGGATAGAAGACCTGGTCAGGGAGCGTTCTCTTTCTTTACTGATCAGAAATGGGGAATTTTCTGAATTGCAGGCAAGGAATATTACCAAAAAATATGCAAAAAATAAAGACATGGTGGTGTGCGCATCAGACCTGATGGCGATCGGCGCCATGAAGGCCTTGACGGAGATGGATATCTTCAGACCGGTGTGCGGCTTCGACGGCATTATCCTTATGGGCTATGTGGGAAAGCAGATGAATACGGTGAGCCAGGATTTTGCCGGCATATCTGAAAGGGCAGTGGAAGAATTAGAGCTTTTGATGAATGGGGAAAAGGGGCGGAATGTGGTAATGCCGCATACACTGGTAAGGATGCGCTATGAGGATATTATCTGCTAAGGGACCTGTTAAAAAAAGGAAAAAGACACTTGCGGAAAACGTTTTCTTATGTTACACTCATACTGGTGAATTTAAGAAAAAGGCAGTTTCTTATCATAAAAGGAGGAGATTATGGCAACACAAACAAACTTACAAAGAGACATTTTAGTGCTTAACATGGAAGAGCAGATGGAAGAACTTGCAGGTGAGATGTTTGGAAAGGGTATTTCTGAGCTGACAGACCAGGAAACTTATTATGTGGTACTGGGACTGGTGAAGCGCCTGATGACCGTCTCAGACAGCAACGAAGGAGAAAAGAAGGTTTATTATATTTCAGCAGAGTTTCTGATCGGGAAGCTTTTGTCCAATAACCTGATCAATCTGGGGATTTATGATAAGGTGGACAGTATTTTAAAAAGCAAGGGGAAAGAGCTGTCTGTGATCGAAGAGATCGAACCGGAGCCGTCTCTTGGCAACGGCGGTCTTGGAAGGCTGGCTGCATGTTTCCTTGATTCCATTGCCACGCTGGGCTTTCCGGGAGAGGGAATTGGCCTGAATTATCATTATGGACTTTTTAAACAAGTGTTCAAAGACAGGCTGCAGACGGCGGAGAAAAACGACTGGATCGAAGAACATTCCTGGCTTACCAGAACGGATGTGTCTTTTGATGTATATTTTGGGAAGAAGAAAGTTACATCAAGACTGTATGATATCGATGTTGCCGGTTATTCAAGCGGAGTCAACAAGCTCCGGCTGTTTGATATTGAGTCACTGGACGAGAGTCTGGTAGGGGACGGAATCGATTTTGACAAGGAAGCAATTGAAAAGAACCTGACGCTGTTTTTATATCCCGATGATTCTGACGAAGCCGGAAATCTGCTCCGCATTTATCAGCAATACTTTATGGTTTCCAATGCGGCACAGCTTATTTTGCGGGAGATGAAGGAAAAGAAATATGACCTTCGCAAGATGTATGAGCATGCAGTGATCCAGATCAACGATACCCATCCGACCATGGTGATCCCGGAGCTGATCAGGATTTTGGTGGAGGAAAAGGCATTCAGCATGGATGAGGCGATTGCTGTGGTCAGCAAAACCTGTGCGTACACGAACCACACGATCCTGGCGGAAGCCCTTGAAAAGTGGCCGCTTAAATATCTGAAAAAGGTGGTTCCGCAGCTTGTTCCTTATATAGAAGAGTTAGATAAGCGCGTAGCTGCAAAGTATAAGGATCCTGCCGTCCAGATCATTGATAAGGGCAAAAGAGTGCATATGGCCCATATCGACATCCATTACGGATTTTCTGTAAACGGTGTGGCAGCGATCCATACGCAGATCTTGAAGGATACGGAGTTAAATGCATTTTATAAGATATATCCAGAGAAGTTCAATAATAAGACCAACGGCATTACCTTCAGGCGGTGGCTGCTTGGCTGCAACCGTGAACTTGCTTCTTTCCTTTCAGATAAAATCGGGGACGGATATAAGAAGGATGCGGATAAGCTGGAGAAGCTGCTGGAGTTTCAGGACGATCCGGAGGTTTTAGACCGTCTTGCCCAGATCAAGATGAACCGGAAACAGGAGCTGGCAGCATATGTGAAGGAAAAAGAAGGCGTAACGCTCAATCCGGATGCCATTTTTGATATCCAGATCAAGAGGCTTCATGAGTATAAGCGCCAGCAGATGAATGCCCTGTATATCATCCACAAATATTTGGAGATCAAAAGAGGCAAAAAGCCCCTGCGGCCGATCACCTTTATTTTTGGCGCAAAGGCGGCTCCTGCCTATATCATTGCACAGGATATTATCCATTTGATCCTTGTTTTGCAGGAGATTGTAAATAATGACCCGGAAGTAAGTCCCTATATGACGGTGCTCATGGTGGAAAATTATAATGTCAGCTATGCGGAGAAGCTGATCCCCGCCTGTGATATTTCCGAGCAGATCTCTCTGGCTTCCAAGGAAGCGTCCGGAACTGGAAACATGAAGTTTATGTTAAACGGCGCGGTTACGCTGGGAACCTCCGACGGTGCAAACGTGGAGATCCATGAGCTGGTGGGAGACGAAAATATTTATATTTTCGGAGAAAAGTCTGAGACAGTTATCGAGCATTATGCCAAGGCGGATTATGTATCCAAGGATTACTATGAAGAAAGCCCTGTGATCAAGGAGGCTGTGGATTTCATCGTCAGCAAGCAGGCGCTTGAAGCAGGGCATAAAAAGAACCTGGAACGTCTTTATAAGGAACTGATCAACAAAGACTGGTTCATGACTCTGCTGGATCTGGAAGATTATATTAAAGTGAAGGATCAGGCGCTTGCGGATTATGAAAACCGTGAGAAGTGGAAAAAGATGATGCTTGTGAATATTGCGAAGGCAGGCTTCTTCTCATCTGACAGGACTATTCTGGAGTACAACCGGGATATCTGGAAACTGAAATAAAATCGGTTAGTTAGACTGGTTAAATAATAACTCGTATAAAGTATAAATTCTGCTATGCGGTTTCTTAAGAATTTATATTTTATACGAGTTTATTTATTTAAAAACAAGCTGGTTATAACCGGGCTTCCATCAGGCTGCTGGAGGTATACCGTTTAAGCCCTCTGTAGAAAACCCAGACTGCGGCAGCTGACAGGAGAAAGGTATACGCCAGTATATATAGCAGTCCGTTCCAATGAAAGTTTACCATCACGTGGACAGGCTGGTAGATTGCCATTCCCACTGGGATAAGGTAGAAGAGCAGGAACTTTGCCATTCCCCGGAAAATCCCGTCCGGATAAGTGGAAAAGCTGATCATGCAGTTGATCATGTTGCCGCTAAAGGCGTCCGCCCGGACAAACCAGAAGGACAGGCTTCCAAGCAGTGTGGCAAATGCGGTCTGGATGACGGCTGCGGTCATGGTAAATAAAAGAAACAGGAACAATTTGCCCGGACTTAAATTAAACAGGACAAGGACCAGCAAGCCATATAAAAAGTCTCCGATCGCGGAGGTATCGGTAGCGGAGGTTATTACGCCAAGAAGCACATTTTTGGGCTGTACCAGATAAGAATCCAGTTTTCCATTGATGATCAGGTCTGGCAGGGAAAACGCCCTTGCAAACAAAATATGTGACAGTCCGAAGCTGCTGGCTGCAAGCCCCCATAAAATCATCACATCTGCCATGGTATAGCCTCCGATATCTTCCTTGATGCGAAACAGGATGATCCATTGCACGATAAAGGTGGCATTGTTCAGGATCATGAAAAGGATGTTGGTGAGGAAGGTTACCTTATTGAGCATTTCCTTCATGATATTATATTTGATGGAGAGCAGGCATACCCGCAATTGATTTTTAGCCGCCGTTAACATGAAGCTTCTTAACCCCCTTTCCATAAACAAAAAACATGAGTCCGAGACCGGCGGAAAGATACAGGATCTGCGCCAGAAGAATCTCAAAAAATTTATCCATGCTGAAATCCACCATCAGCTTAGCCGGTCCGTAACAGACGGTGTAAATTGGCGTGAGCTTGAAAATAGGCTGCAATGCCGCAGGAAAGATTTCAATGGGAAATATGGTTCCTACGACTAACAGCATCTTGTCATAGAGCCACTGGAAGGGATTGGAGTCCTCGATCCAGAAGGAAATCAGGCTGATGCACAGCTTCAAAACGGCATTGATGGTGACACCCAGTAGGATGACCGGTATAGTCAGTAAAAAGGCGGTGAGCCGGAATCCGGGAATCCTTCCGACCATTGCCAGCCCTATGCAAGCCGCAGCCAGCCCATACAAAGGCAGGCTGATGCTCCATTCCCCGGTGTACTTTGTCAGGATATAAATGGTATAGTGATAAGGCTTGTTCATCTGGCAGGCAATATTCCCGCCCCGGATATCCGCCGCAACCTGCCTTGTGACGGTTGCACAGCGAGCGCCGCCCCAGATGACTTCCGTGATCATGACATACCAGATCATCTGCTCCTTGGAATATCCTGCAATAAGCTCCCCGGGAGAGGAATACATATAATTCCACAGGTTGATGAAGATAAAAATGAAGATAAAGTAGCCGATAAAGCCCATTGCGATATTCAGTACATACTGCAGGTTTTCCATCAGTACAGAACGGTAAATAACGGCGTATTTTCTCATGAGGCTTCTTTCACCTTCCCTTCTGCCTTGTATATTTCAGTGATGATCTTTTCCAATGGGATGTTGGAGATGTTAATATCCTCCACGGTTTCCCCATTGATGAGGCGGAGTGCGTCACCGATCTGCATGATCCCGGTATCCACTTCAAATTTTACATGCCCGCCTTTTTCCTTCAGGATGGTGATACCGTCGGCTTCGGGCAGATGAGCATCGCCCTGGAGCCTTGCTTCCACAATCTTTTTATTCAGGTAATGATTTTTCAAGTGTTCCATGGAGTCATCCAGTACGATCTGCCCATTGTTTACAATGATGATGCGCTTGCAAAGCTTTTCAATATCGCCGGTGTCATGGCTGGTCAGGAAAATGGTAGTGTGGAAGGAACGGTTCATCTGCCGGATCAGTGTGCGGATGTTTTCCTTTACAACCGGATCCAGACCGATTGTGGGTTCATCCAAAAACAATATTTTCGGTTTATGGATCAGGGAAGCGACGATCTCACAGCGGATGCGCTGCCCTAAGGACAGATTCCGCACGGGCGTATGGACAAAGGCGGCAAGCTCAAAAGTATCCGAAAACTCCTCAATGCGTTCCCTGATTTCTTTATCCGGAATGTCATAAATGGCACCGAAAAAACAGAAATTATCATAGGGCGTCAGGTGTGTCCAGAGCTGCTCCTTCTGACCAAATACGGTTCCAATCTGATAGGCAAGCTGTTTTCTTTCTTTGGAGGGATCCATTCCCAGCACACGGACGTTGCCGCCGTCCGGGCAGAGGATGCCTGTCAGCATTTTGATGGTGGTGCTTTTTCCGGCTCCGTTAGGACCAATGAAAGCAAGCATTTCCCCTTCTTCCACATGGAAGGAAATCTGGTCAACTGCCTTAATGTTTTTGGTCTGCGGGCGAAGGATCGCTTTCAGGCTGCCCTTCATGCCCTTTTCCTTCTGCCTGATGCGGAAGGTTTTGGATAATGCTTCTGTTTCGATTACATTCATGTTCATTCTCCTTTCTCAAATATAAGAAAACCGCCTGTTACATACACTTTCGTGTATATACCATGCGGTTTTGGTTCGATAACTGCTCCTGATTACCGCATAGCCAAAAAAGACTTTCCGTCTTACGGCCATGCATTGTTTTCCGGTTTGGTTCCGGGTCAGGCTGTGACCGTAATATGAAAAATCTGCTGCACCAGCATAATCGGAAGAAGATACAGGTTATTTTGATAAGTCATAGGGATGTCTCCTTGTTTGTAGCTTTAAATTTTGAACAGTGTATCACAGCATTAAAAAAAATGCAAGCATAAATTTTCGCATTATGGGTCAAAGGATATCAACTTTACAGGATTTTTGTAGTCCATCTGGCGCAGTCCCACACATCGGTGACAAACCCTTCATAGAAGTCAGGTTCATGGCAGACCATGAGGATACTGCCTTTATATTCTGATAAAGCGCGACAAAGCTCCGCCTTGGCATCTACATCCAAATGGTTGGTAGGCTCGTCCAAAAGAAGAATGTTGGTAGGGCGGTTGATCAGTTTGCATAATCTGACTTTTGCCTGCTCGCCACCGGAAAGTACTTTTACAAGGCTTTCAATATGCTTGGTGGTCAGTCCGCATTTGGCAAGGGCAGAGCGGACTTCGTATTGGGAAAATCCGGGAAATTCCGTCCAGATTTCCTCAATACAGGTAGAGCGGTTTTCGCCCGTGCTTTCCTGCTCAAAATATCCGATTGCCAGATTTTCTCCTCGTTCGCAAAAGCCTTCCAGCGGTTCCACCAGTCCCATAATACTACGGATCAAAGTTGTTTTGCCAATTCCGTTCGCCCCGGTCAGGGCGATCTTCTGTCCCCTCTCCAGCGTCAGATTCAACGGTTTCGACAGTGGCTCATTATATCCTATGACAAATTCTTTCGTCTCGAAAATAATTTTACCCGGAGTCCGTCCCTGCTTAAAATGAAACTCCGGCTTCGGACGCTCCGCGGCCAATTCAATTACATCCATCTTGTCCAGCTTTTTCTGACGTGACATCGCCATGTTTCTCGTAGACACGCGGGCTTTATTTCTCGCTACAAAGTCCTTGAGCTGACTGATTTCCTGCTGCTGACGCTTATATGCTGCCTCAAGCTGCGCTT
>ERZ808054.1817-NODE-1817-length-10560-cov-5.101211_pt1 | contig 10560 bp, 8 predicted proteins | sample MGYA00380201_ERZ808054 | MGnify/ENA primary metagenome ERZ808054 (study PRJEB31490, sample SAMN06133419) | mouse gut metagenome | isolation source: Z5_2 | host: mice | place: China: Chengdu | collected 2015-05 ... | reverse complement strand
CACACAGTACATAGAGGAAGCCGAGGAGCTTTGTGACGAGGTGGCGATTATGGACAGGGGAAAACTGGTGGTACAGGGCAGACCCGCCGATTTGAAAAAGGAAGTGGGGGACGTACAGTATCATGAGACGACGCTGGAGGATGTGTTTATGAAATACACGCACCGGGCAATGCATGGGGGATTTTAAAATGAGAAACATGAAACGGGCAGTAAAGAATACGGAAAGGAGACGGTGAAATGTATCATTCCCAATATATCGTGGAACACATATGTGATTCGGGTAAGGTGCTTCTGCTTCATATGGTATCCGGTCAGATAGTGGAAAAAACGCAGGAAATGGAAAAGGTGCTGGAATTGGTAAACGAAGGAAAAGGGGAAGAAGCATCGTCCCGTTATGCGGAGGAAACCCGCATCTTAAAAGAAAAGAAGTTTCTTTTTGGGGACGGGGACGAGGAGCGGGCATATGTGAACGGGGTTTTGGAGCAGGCATATGCCCATAACCTGAAGTCGTGGACGTTTTTTCTTCATTTAACCTATGACTGCAACCTCTCCTGTACCTACTGCAATTATAAAGACATTCCGAAAGAGCGGAAATTTATGAGCCTGGAAGGGCTGGAAAATGTATTTAAGGTCATGCATATGGTGACGGAGAACGAGGAATGCACCGATGTGACGGTAGTATTATTCGGGGGAGAACCCTTCCTGCCCGATAACCGGCAGGTCATTGAACGGTTTTTTGTGGGTTACCGGGAACTTATGGATTGGAACAAAAGAAAAAACATACAGACGAATCTGATTGCATTTTCCAATGGAGTGGAAATAAGCACTAACAAGACGCTGCTGTCGGATAACCATGACATCCTGTCGGCGGTTTATGTTACGGTGAACGGTCCTGACTTTATCCATAACAAAACCAGGAAATTCCCGGACGGCAAAGGCAGTTATGACAGGTCGGTAGAGGGTGTCTGCCGCCTGCTGGACTGGAAAATCCCTACATGGCTTGTTACCAATATAAACAGGGAGAACATGGAATACCTTCCTTACATCCACGGGCTCATAGAGGAAAAAGAATGGAACCGGTCGGAATATTTTTTGGGCTGCTGCGTCAGCAGGATTAAAAACCGGTTTGAAAAAGATGCGTCCTGCCTGTCGGAAAATGAATTCCTGGATTACATCATTGAAATGAGGATGGCAGGGAAGCTGGAATTAAAATATTTCAATTTTGAAGACATGCGGATACTGAAAAATATTATGGCGTTGTTTCATCCGGAAGCGGCGGGAATGGAAGCGGGAGGTCTCAGGAATTACTGCATCTACGGGTGCGGAAACCGGATTAACCAATATACCTTTTCGGCGGACGGATATATTTATCCCTGTGCTGCGTCGGCAGGAAACTTAAAGTATGCCATCGGGCAGTTTGAAAAGGAAATCTGCCTGGCAACGGAAAATGGGGGCTGCTGGACGAAGAAGACGGTTTTTGAAAAAAACCGCTGCAGGCAGTGCAAAACAGCATTTGTATGCGGGGGCGGCTGCCCTTTGGAATCCAGGGAAAAGAATAAATTTTGGGACATCCCTTTTTGCCCCGAGGCAGAGAAAATCGTACATTCTTATTTTCAATGCATGGAAAAGGGGATTCCGTTCCTGAACCGGGAAACTGTTTATGAAAGCGGGGGAAATGCGTGTATATTACCAAATACTTTATAACACATAAACTGCCTTCGGGCAGGAATATTCTGGTCAATACATTGACCGGCTCGGTGGATTTTGTTCCGTCCCATGTCATAGGGCAGATGGAAAAAGAAAAATTCACGGAAACGGATGGTTTGGAGGAAATCATGCTGAGGAAAAAGGGCTATCTTTTTGACTCTCCCGGAGAGGAAAGAAAGCAGATTGATGCTTTTTACCGGAAAGAGGAAGAAGAAAGCGGGCAGAAGCCGTATGTGTTTGTTTTCTGCCTCACCTATGCCTGCAATCTCAGATGCTTTTACTGCTTTGAGGATGATTACCACCAAACGGAATCGGTTTTAACCGAAGATGATATGGACAAAATTACCGGTTTCATGGAGCGGCTCATCGGGGAAAACCCGGACCGGCCGTTCCGTGTCGTCTTGGAAGGCGGGGAACCGTTTTTGGAGCACCGGGAAGAAATCCTGGAAGACTTTTTTAAGAAAATGAACGGGCTGGCGGCAAGGTACCGCGGGTTTTGCGGCGTTACGGTTTTTACGAACGGTGAAAATACCTTGTCTTATTTGGAGATGATGAAGCGTTACGCCGGCATCATCGAAAGAGTGCTGATTACTTTGGCAGGTCCGGCGAAAGTGCACAACTTATACCGGGTTTCGGTTTCGGGAAAGGGCAATTATGAAAAGGCGGTAACGGCGACGTCCGTTCTCCTGCAGAACGGAATCCGCGTCCATACGGTGCTGAATCTGGATAAAAATAATATACACTGCCTGCCTGAAATATCGGATGAGCTGTACCGGTGCGGATGGAACGAAAAGGAAAATTACCTGGGATGCTATGTAAGCAGCATTAAGTACTTTGATTCCAAATATGCCGGGGATGCGCTGAGTGAGTATGCCGTTTGGAAGGCGATTTTGGATTTTGCGGGACGCGGCGAACTGGATGAAGGGCTGTTCCACCTCGGTGACATGAAGTACCTGAAAAGCGTGGACAGGCTGATACGGTGCGGGAGACCACGGTTCCATAACTGTGCGGCGGCGGACGGAAAGCAGTATCTGTTCGGTCCCGACGGTCTGATATACAATTGCACGAAAGTTACGGCAAATAAAGAATATTCCGTTGGCGGATACCGCGGGGAAGCGGGGGCGGAATTGGAAGAAGAAAAAGTGAAATGGTGGAAGACCGGAACCGGGCAGGGAAGCGGGCCCTGCGGCGACTGCAAGTATGCATTTATCTGCGGGGGAAAATGCCGTTATGAAGAAGACCGGCTTGGCTTTCGGCCGGAGGTATGCCAGGGGAACATGGAAAACCTGTGCCGGTTGTATTTGGATCATCTGGAGACAGGAAATTGTCCGGTACCGCAGGACATCATCTATGATAACTGAGTCAATGGCCTGACAGGAATTTTTTCACTGCAGGCAGAACGGAGGGAGCATGTATTTAACAAAATATTACTACGAAACGAAATTGCCGTCAGGGGAAATTATGTTAATGAATTTTCTTACGGGAAAGGTGTTCCATATTCAGGAACGGATCAGAAAAGCGATACGGAACTGGAAAACCACGGGCGATTTGTCCGCATTGGATTTCCTGATCCATCATCGGTTCTTATTTACGGATGAGGGGGAAGAACAGAAACTGATTAGGGAAAAGGCAGAACGGTATCAGAGAGAGCTTACGGAAAAGACAAAATTATACGGGCTGTGCCTTACCTATGACTGTAATCTCCGGTGCCCCTACTGCTATGAAAACGGAATCGGGCGGCAGGGTACCCTGATGTCCAAGGAAATGATTGACAGGGCAATGCGGGGAATCGGGGAGCTGAATGAAAAGCTCGAATCCAAAAGCTCTATGCTGGTCCTGTTCGGCGGAGAGCCGTTTATGGAATGTAACCGGAAAGCGGTGGAATATTTCTTTGATGCAGCGGAAAGGTTCTGCATACGGGAGCGGGAAAATGGCAGGAAATGCCGGATCGTTCTTTTTTCCAACGGCTATGAGCTCGGAGGTTTTCTGCCGCTGCTCGAACATTATAAGAAGGATATCGACAGCATCATGCTTACCCTGAACGGGACAAAGGAGGTGCATGACAGAGTAAAGCGGCCGGTTGATGCGGGCAGCAGCTTTGACAGAACGGTAAATGCCATAGAAAGGCTTTTGGAAATGGGGATTCCGGTAAATGTAAGATGTGATGTGGATAAGAGCAATATCCGTTTCCTTGCCCATACGGCAGATTACGTTATGGAAAGGGGATGGCAGGAAAACCCGTTATTCCGCTACTACATATCGCCGATTAAGTGGAATGAAAACGGTACCTGTATGTCGGAAGGGGAAATTCTGAAATCTTTTATAAAGCTGGACGGAATCCATGGAGGAAAACTTTCGGCTGTTTTCGAGCTGGGGGCATTGCGCATCGTACATAATATGATTGGTATGCTGGAAGGCAGCGAGGAAAGCAGTATGGCTTATTTTTATTGTGAAGCGGTAAAGAAGCAGCAATATGTGTTCGGAACCGACGGCTATATCTACAAATGCCTGTCAAGCATTGGGAAACCGGAGCTTGCCTTTGGGGAATACGGCGACGGGGTTGTCATGTACAGCGACAGGGAAGAACGCTGGAGTACGAGGAATGTGCTGAGTATTCCCAAATGCCGGGAGTGCAGGTTTGCCTTTGTCTGCGGAGGCGGCTGCGCACTTGTAGCAGAGCAGGGGGGTGACCTGTACGAGCCGAAATGTGAAGACGTCAGGACGGTGGTCGATGGCTGCCTGTACGCGGCGGATAAGGGAAGAAACGTGGTAAGCTACGGTTTTTACTACGACGGGAACGCAGGGGATGATTAAGCGCCGTGCGTGAAGCAGAAAACAAAAAGAAACGGAAATCAAAAAGAAACGGAAAACAAGGAGAACAGAAAAGGAGAGAAATCATATGGAAATGACAGTAGGAACAAAATGGGAAGAAGGATATGTAAGGAAACTGGCTCAAATGGGCGTCAATATGGTTTACGGCTCGCTGCGGGAAAGCGCCATCGGAAATGCAAGGGCTTCCGCCGTCCTGCCGGATATCAGTAAGGAAGATGCTGTCAGACATGTGGAACTGGTGCATTCGCTGGGCATGAAATTCGGTTATACGCTGAATTCCCCCTGCCTTGGAAATATGGAATTTACGGCGCAGGGACAGAACCGGATATTGGAAGAACTGGATTTTATCTATCATGAGTTAAAGGCGGACCAGGTTATCATTACCGTGCCTTCCCTTATGGAAATCGTCAGGAACCGGTTTCCCGGATGGGAGATAAAGGCGTCCATTGTCAATCAGATTAGTACGGTGGAATCGGCGAGGAGTTTTATTGAGCTGGGCGCCGACGTCATTGTAATTGACAATAACATCAACCGGAAGTTTAAGGTAATAGAAGCAATCCGCAATCTTACGGACAAAAAGCTGGAGGTTCTTGCCAACGATAGCTGCCTGTTGGACTGCCCCTATAAAAACTACCATTATAATATATCCGCCCACTCGAGCAGGGACGACGATCCGTTGGATAAGTGGTTTGTGGATTACTGTGTCATGAAGTGCATGAAGGAAAAATGTACGAATCCGGAGCTGATCATCAAATCCAGTTTTATCCGTCCCGAGGATGTGGGTATTTATGAGGACCTGGGAATTGACGTCTTAAAAATCAATACCAGACACATGCCTGCGGATTGGGGACTGAGGGCGGTGAAAGCCTATGCGGACCGTTCTTATGACGGCAATCTTTTGGATATCATATGCCCGGTTGCCATGACGTTTCCTGAGGAAAGCCTGTCAAAAATGAAGGGCTGGAAAGAGGAGTCCTGGGCACAGTTTGTTTACAGCATGAATTTCCCGACACCGGAAATGTATTTGGACAACCGGAAGCTGGACGGATTTTTGGAGCATTACAGGAAAGAAGGGCATGACTGCGACTCCATGTGCGGTATTAGCTGCAATTACTGTAAGGAACTGGCGGATAAGACCGTAACTTCCGACCCTGACCGGCAGAGGTATGAAAACTATGTGAACTTTATGGAAGAAGGTATTGATAATATTATCAAATGTTCCCTGGCGGATGAAAATACGGCGGTGCAGGGTACGAAATGGGATGAAGCGATAAGAAGCGAGTATGAAGATCTGCTGACCATCGTACCGTGGATGTTCCGCAGCATTGCGCAAAAGAAGACGACGGCTAAGGCGGAGCAGTTTGCCGCTGCCAGAAAATCCGCCGTAGTGGAAGCGGTGGATATGGTAAAGGCCGTATACAGTGAAACGCCGAACGGAAGTATGAAAAAACTGATGAGTAAGCTGGAAAAGTACAACCATACTTCCCTGGTAGAATAGAATACCTGTTTAACAGGCAGGAAAGAAAGGACGATATATGGATATTTTATTATTAAACCCGCCGATTAGTGCAAAACTTGCTTCCCCGAAGGTAAAAGGACCGTTCAGCGATGTCGGGGAAAACCTCGGTCTGTGTTACATCGCATCTTCCATCCGTGAGCGGGGATACACGGCGGAAATTTTTGACGCATACTTAATGGAAATGGAAGTGGACAAGGTGGTTGGGGAAATCCTCCTGCGGAATCCTAAAATGCTGGCGGTTTCCATTCCTTCCATCATGGCGTTAAAAAATGCTTCCGCTATTACCGCAAGAATCAGGGAGGCAAACAAAGAGATTTATATTGCGGTAGGCGGGCATTACGCGACCATTTGCCATGAAATGGTCATACGCAGCACAAAGGCGGATGCACTCATACTTTCCGAGGGGGAAAGGATTATGGTCAATCTGTATGAAACGCTGGCAGGCGGCGGGTCATTGGAAGATGTGGCGGGAATTGTTTATGAGGAAAACGGTATGGTAAAGCGGAATCCGGGGGACGGCCTGATCGACGATTTGGATTCCCTTCCGTTTCCCTCCAGGGAGCTTTTGCCCTCCGTTCTCGAAACGGGGGGATTTGCTTCCGTTCTGACAAGCCGCGGCTGTTACGGGAAATGTACGTTCTGCTCCTCCGCGGACTTCCTTGGCAAAGCCCATAGGGGAAAATACTGGCGCCCCAGAAGCAGCAGAAATGTGGTGGATGAAATAGAACTCCTGCACAGGGAATACGGAGTGGGAAATTTGGTCATGATAGACGATTCATTCATAGGGAGCCTGAAGGCAGGAGGCGAAAGAGCGGTCAATATCGCGGAGGAAATCATAAGACGGGGGCTAAAGCTGCATTATCTGATTATGTGTAAGCCGGAAGAAGTGGACAGGGTAATCTTTTCGGCATTAAAGAAATCCGGTCTTGCAGCCGTATCCATCGGAATAGAATCCGGTACCCAGAGCGGCCTTGACAGGATGAACAGGAATTGTACCGTCGGTATGTGCAGGGAGGCTCTCTCCATTCTCCGGGAACTGGATTTGGAAGTCTTCATAGGACTGATTCCGTTTGACCCGGATACTACGGTGGAGGAGCTTGAGGAAACGATAGAGTTCCTGTATTCCCTGGGTGAACTGAATGTCTCTTTGTTCCGGAAAAGAATGATGTGCCTGCCGGGGTCTGGAATCGAACGCAGCATGTTGGAGCAGAACCGTCTGGAAAATGGGAAGTATACGATTTCGGACGGGGCAGCCGAGCAGGTCTGCAGAATTATGGAGGCGGCCGGTAAGAACTGGGGAAACCAACTAAACTGTTATCTCTACAATTCTTTGTGGCGGATAGCGATATCGGATTGGACGGAAGAAAAATACGGAGAAATACGCAGGCAGGCAAGGGAGGAGGTAAATGAAAAGAGCAGGGAAATTCTGAAAGGGGTGATTGATTCTGTCATGGGAGGCAGGGAAGAAAGCGCCATTTTGGAACGGGCGGAACGGGAAATGGAAAATCTGTACCGGAAGGTTTCCGGGCTGCTTCAGCAGATTGCATATTAGGAGGAAAAAGATACATGGATATGGTAAAAATGGTTGATGTAGAAATAGACAAAAAATTGGATTTACTCAAAGCATATCCCAACCTGTATTCCATGGCAGATTACCATATGAAAAAAAGAGGAAGCCGGCTTATCGTAAAGATAGCCGGCGATATCTGTGATGCGCTTGGTACGGATGCCGGTGCGATGGCACAGGCCGTGGCGTGGATTGAGCTGTTCCATAATTTCACCCTGATTCATGATGATATCATTGACAGGGATGGGATAAGGAGAGGGCAGGAAGCCGTATGGAAGAAATGGGGAACCAATCAGGCCATTCTTGCGGGAGACGCGGTTTTGGCTTTGACAATATTGGGACAGGACTGTTTTATGGGCTGTATCCTGGAGCGGGAACTGCGGGCATATATCCTGACGGTTATGGAAGGGGAATATTGGGATATCCTTTTTGAAGAAAGAGCCGATGTGAAGATTGAGGAATGCATGGAGATGATAAGCATGAAGTCCGCGGAAACGATAGCCTTTCTCTTAAGGACGATTGGAATTTTAGCGGGACTGGATATTACGGAGGTCCAAAAACTTGCCTGTCTGGGGGACCGGATTGGCCTGTCCCTGCAGATAAAAAATGATGTGGGAAACATATTGGAAGCATTCCGGGGCCGTGATTCCGGAGACATTCGCCAAAAGAAAAAAACGCTGCCCGTTCTTTATGCACTGAAGAATACCAAACGGGATACGGCAGCGGATGCCTGGAAGGAATATACGGAAGAAACCGGCGGCGATATCAGGAAAGCCGCGGAGTGGATTGTCGGGAACCGTGGAATCGCATATGCGTTGGAAAAGGCGGATGCGTACAGGGAAGAAGCGATAGGCATGGTAGGGGGGATAGCGGAAACGGTGATTTCTGCCGGCAGCAAAACAATCCTTACCGATAAAATCCGTCATGATTTTTATTTGTGCGGGCAATAAATACCGCGGGGCAGGGACCGGTTGACGGAACGGCATATTTTCCCTATACTATATAACATACAGGAAAGGCAGGTTATGTTTTTATGCGGAAAGAAGAAGATTGCAGCAGTTTGTTATACCGGATCAGGCCGTCGGGCCCCATGTTCAAATTTTACCCCCATAGGGCGACGTTGAATTATTATATCGGATGCTCCCACAACTGCCAATACTGCTATGCGCGCTATACCATGAAAAATGTCGGGTGGGAGCCTGATGATTTCGGAAGGAATATCTGCATTAAGGCAAATGCGGCGGAAGTGCTGGAAAAAGAGCTGCAGAAAAAGACATGGAAACAGACGTATAACGGCATCATCCATCTCGGTACGGTCCAGGACCCTTTCCAGCCGGTGGAAAGGCAGTACCATCTGACGGACAAGGTGCTGAACCTGTTGTATGAACACAGGAAGCCCGTGACCATACTGACCAAATCGGCATATGTACAGGAATCGCTGGAAGTATTGAAAAAGATGGCGGCGGAAAAGCTCGTCCATGTGGACTTTTCGGTTGCTTATACGGACGAGGAACTCAGGCAGAAGCTGGAGCCCGGGGCATCCACTTTCGGGGAAAGGTTCCAGGCAATGAAGACGCTTCATGACAACGGCATATCGGTGGGAATCTTTTTGAATCCCGTACTTCCGCATTATACGGAAAGAAGCCTGGAGGATATTTTCTCCAGGGGACGGGACTGCGGCGCTGCCTATGCCATGCTGGGATTCATCCATCTGAACAGGAGCAATTACGCGGATTTGAAGAAATGCCTGTCGGAGAGGAAGCCCGGTACGGATTTTGAACGGTATTTTAATTTGAAGGGGAGAAGCATATGCGTGCAGGAAGACGAATGTATGGAAGTTGCAAAGCATTGTTTCGGGCTTTCCCGAAAGTATGGGGTACCCCTTATAACATCCAAATATCACCAGTTTTTGACCGGGGAATATGACTTCGGGGTATTCCGTTACCGGTATCCGCTTGTGTTCGACTATGTAAAGCTGATGAAGCAGAATGCGGACCATAAGGTTTCCTTTGCCCAGGCAGTGGAAACGGCAGACCGGTTCTGCCATGATAACAGTTATATTACTTCATTGAAATGGTATTGGGAGAATGAAAAGCTGTTTTCCGATTTTGATTATCTGGATATCGAGGCATCGGTGGAAAACGGGGAAAAATATTACACGCTCCATTCCGGACCGGAAAGCATGGACACCGGATGGAGCGGATAAAGCAAACGCATTTGGCGTTTATGGTTATCTGACCGGCATTTTGAAATCGATTAAGGCGCGGTTCAGGAAGTCGTTGAAAGGTTTCATAAGAAGAAAACGTTCTTTTGCAACTGCGATAAAATGCTGTGTATCCAGGAATTCATCGGGGGAAATGTGATTTTCGATGAACCAGCTTTTATGTTTCAGGAATTCCCCGTAAGGCGCATCGCTTTCGTAGCCCCGCGGGATATTTTTCAGCTTTTCGCCCATGAGGGTGTAATATTTGGAAAAATCACCATCCTGCAGTATTTGCTCCAACTCGCTGCCGTGCTTTACGATATAGTTTCTTACCATGCCGGTAGCGTCGGTAAACTGTGAAGCGAATAATCCGCCGCCCAAAAAGATGTCTTCCGGTGTGACATTGATGAAATAGCCCACAGGGACAGGAACCCGTCCGCCGGAAGATATGTGGGCGCGGAAAGAAGGATTATAGGGAGATTTGTCATGGCTGAAACGCGTATCGCGGTTTAACCGGAAAATTAAATCGCGGGAATTTAAATACCGTATGGACGGGTCGGCTTCGGAAAGCTGGACGATGAATTCCTGTACCAAATCGGCAAATTCATTGTAGGCTTCTTTATAAGCGGCTTTGTTCTGATCCATCCATTCTTTTGCATTGTTTTTGCTCAGGTCCGTTAAAAAATCCAAGATTATTTTTGTGTTCATGTAAATTCTCCTTATTGTTGGATT
>ERZ808054.1816-NODE-1816-length-10561-cov-11.208794_pt1 | contig 10561 bp, 10 predicted proteins | sample MGYA00380201_ERZ808054 | MGnify/ENA primary metagenome ERZ808054 (study PRJEB31490, sample SAMN06133419) | mouse gut metagenome | isolation source: Z5_2 | host: mice | place: China: Chengdu | collected 2015-05 ... | reverse complement strand
CCGCCCTCTGCCTGTGTCCCTGCCGCCCTGCCCGCATCCCTCCCTGACGTCCCTATGCCGAAGCAGCCTGTGGGACTCCCCCCTAAAACCTAAGCCGCTCCTGCCTGCCGTCAGCGCCAGAAGGTGCACGATGCACGGCTGGCCCCCCTTGCCGCACGAAAGCCATGAGACACAAAACCCCCAGGGAAACCAATAACCTCTTCCCTGAGGGTTTCATGCTTCGAATTATTTGGTTGTTTCTCTATCTACTACCGAAAAGTTGATATTTAATCTTCTTCCCACCACCGTCTTGCCCGAAATTCTTGCATTCATCAGGTTGATTGCCTCTACTCCGATCTCATAATAAGACTGTGTCACATTGCTCAGAGGAAGCCAGGATCTTTCTGCGCTTTCGGCGCTTCCGCATCCCATGATGGATATTTCGTCCGGGATCTTAATTCCGGATCTGGTGAGTTTGTTCACCACATATACCGCCGTACTGTCTCTGGCACAGAAAATGGCGTCAGGTCTCTTTGGCAGGCGCATCAGCTCGTCCAATGCCTCCTGTACGGAGTCTGCGGTCAGGTCACACTGCCTGACCAGTTTCTCATCCACCTGTTTTCCCAGTTCCGTGTGCGCCAAGCGGTAGCCCATCTCCCTGTCATGGGAGTATTTGAAAGGAGTCTTCATCTTTCCAAGACCCATAAAGGCGATATTCTTACAGCCCTTCTTCGCCAGATGCAGCACTGCTTCCTTTCCCATCATCACATCGTCGCTGGAGACGACGAAAGAATTTTCAGTCATGACCTCGTCGCAGCACTGCACTACAGGAATGATTTTATCGATTTCCTGCAGCGCCTCCCCCGACTCCGGCGGCAGACCGCAGGTAATTACCCCGCTGATGATTTTATTTTTCAAGAGTTTTTTCATGAACATGTTCATTTCAAGAGGACGTCCTGCCGTATAGTCTACGGCAATGTCATATCCGGATTCATTGGCAATTTCCAGGATATTGTCCACAAATTCATCCTGACTTCCGCCGCACACGACATATAACGTTTTTTTGCGCAGCCGGGTGGCTCCGTTGGGGTCCGTCTGATAACCAAGTTCCTCGATGGCATTCATAACCTTTTCCCGTTTATCATCAGATACCTTATTGCTGTCACGGATTACCCTGGAAACCGTTGCAACCGATACGCCCGCCAGCTGTGCGACATCTACTACTGTAGCCATAATTTTCTCCATTTTCTTTATCTTGTATCATTTATTGTATAATTATAACTTTTACATTGTGTAAAATCAACCCTTTACATTCTATTTTCTGTGTATTTTTTGTATAATCTGCCTGATTTAATGGCACGCATACACCAATAGAACGCAATTGCGACAAGGAGAGGAAGCGTAAAGAGCAGATACATTCCGCTATACCCCACCGCCGATACGGCAATACCCGCCAGAGATGCCCCCAAAAATCCGCCTAAATCGTTAAACATAAAGTAGGTCCCGCTTGCTATGCCATGCCTTTCAAAGGTGGTGCTTTTAAGCGCTTCTGCCTGGAAAGTGGAAATCGCGCCGCCGTATCCATAGGCACAAAAAACCGCCGCCAACAGGCACACACCAAAGGAATCCGTCACGCCGATTAAAAAGATGCCAAAGGCAAAAGAAAGGTTTCCCAAAACCACAAGGGGCGCAAGTCCTTTTTTATCGTACAGTTTTCCGTTGACAGGCTTAAACAGAAACAGGGAAAAGGAATAAACGGTGTAGAACAGCGCAATTTGATTCCAGCCTTTCACCCCTCCATACACGACGATAAACGCGCTGATCGATGCATAGGCAATCTGGGACGCAAAATTAAGCACCGCAGGTTCTAATGCCTCGATTGCAAAGAAGCCTGAAACAACAGCTCTGATTCCTTTCTTTTTCATCTTTGCCGGTCTTTGCCCCGATAAGGCTCCTTCCTTTTGGCTGTCAGGAATAAGCGCTACGATTAAAACCGCAATCAGCGAAGTAAGCAGACAAAAACAAAAGAGGATCTTCGGACTGTATGTATCATAAAGATAAACCGAGATAGACGGCGCAAACGCTAGGCTGATGATATTTCCCAGCCCGAAAACGGCAATTCCCCTTCCCATCACCTTCTCCTCCAGGGAATCGCTTGCCATCGTCAATTCTACCGTTCCGCTGATTCCGTATGTAATGCCGTTTAAAATCCGCACCAGCATCAGCGGCACAAAATCCTTTACCAGCATATAAGTGACGACAATCAGCAGAGAACTGACCACCGATCCCATAAGAATCTTTTTTTTCGATATACCTGCTGGTCCTAAGAGCCGCCCTGCCACAGGACGGGAAAACAAAGCTGCAATGGACAGCGCTCCCGCAACAATTCCCGCCCTCGTCTCCGTAAGCCCTAAATCCAAGGCATACTTTGATATGATTGCCCTAGTACACAAAAATGCCATTTGATCAAAAATTGTCAATAAAAATAGTAACAAAAAGGTCTTAGACCATATGGTCTGCTTCATCTTTCCCATTATTCCTTCACTCCTCCCAGCGAAATGCCGGCTACAAACGCTTTCTGGAAAAATGGATAGAGCACCAAAATCGGAATCGTACCCATAACCGCAATCGCCATACGTACGGAAACGCCCGGCATTTCTGAAGAAGTGATTCCCGTATCACCCATATTTACAAGCAGCTGAAGGTTCTGCATGATTTTTGTCAGCATCACCTGCAATGAATACAATTTGGTGTCGGTAATATAATACTGTCCGTTGATCCAGTCATTCCAGTAACCGATTCCCACCATAAGCCCCACGGTGGCGAGGATTGGCTTTGACAAAGGCAAAACGACCTTAAAATAAGTATATAATTCGCTTGCACCGTCAATTTTTGCCGCTTCTATCAAGGCTGGATGAATGTTGTTCGCAAAACTGTTTTTATAAAGAACGATTTGGAATGCCGTAAACAACAGATTGGGAAAAATCAGCGCCCAGATGGTATTTTTAATGTGAAAAAGATTTGTCCACATCAGGTACTGCCCTACCATACCGCCGTTGAGCATCATCGTCACAAACAAAACCAAGGTGAAAAATCTTGCATGCTTATAGTCCTGCCTCGAAAGCGGATAGGCGAACATAGGCGCGATTAAAATGTGCAGCCCCGTGCCTATACCCGTCACGGCAATGGACATCCCAAACGCCTTGAGCAGATTGGCAAGGTTTGATTTGAACAAAAAGTCATAAGCCGCCGTGGTAAAGCCCTTCGGCCAGAATCCATACCCTTCCAGATAAAGAAGGGATTCTGTTGAAAAAGATGACATCACCAACATGATAAAAGGCATCAGCGCAAGCAGCATCAATATGACTAAGAAAATAGAAACTACTGCCTGAAAAATCTTTGTATTTGTACTTTTTACAGATGTATCCATAGCACTCTCCTTCTCTAAAACAACGCATTGTTGGAATCAAATTTACGGATGGCAGTATTGGCAGCGACAATCAGAATAAATCCAACGATTGACTGGAGTGCTGCTGCCGCTGCGCCCATACTTAAATTCTGCGTCTCCATGATGGACCGATAGATATAAACATCCAAGGTCTGCGTGACCGGATAAAGGGCGCCTGAATTCTGCGTAATCTGATAGAACAGTCCAAAGTTGGAATTCATAATATGCCCCAGCGCCATAATGACCAATGTGATAATCGTAGGCTTAAGCAGCGGAAGCGTGATATATCTGATCTGCTTCAGTTTCCCACATCCGTCGATCAATGCCGCTTCATACAGGTTGTGATCGATGCCGATAATGGAAGAAAGATAAATAATCGAATTATATCCCAGTCCCTTCCAGACTGCCACAAAGGTCAGAATAAACGGCCAATATTTTCTTGTTCCATAAAAAGCAATCTTAGGTCCTTCATACCCAAAGAAGGGAAGCAGCGTGTTATTAATCCATCCCGTGTTAGTCGAGAACAGACCGTAAACCATGTACGCCACAATTACCCAGGAAATGATCTGCGGCAAAAGAATCAGGGTCTGAGACACCCTCTGCAGCACCTTGCTGATTGCTTCGCTGAGCATGATTCCCACCGCAATGCCAAAGAAATTATTCAATATGATAAAAACCACATTATAACCGATGGTGTTTCGTATAATATTCCAGATGTCCTTGGTCTGGAATAAGAATTCAAAATTCTTGAACCCGCACCATGGACTGCTGAACACGCCCTGCGAATAGTTCAGTTCCTTAAAGGCAATCACGATTCCCGACATGGGAATATAATTGTTGATGATCAGATACGCCAGCCCCGGTATGATCATGATATCCAACAGATTCACCGTCTTGCACAGATACAAAATATGGAATCCCAAAATCAGTGCCAGAACCCCCAATGCCAGTGTAAGATATGCTCCATAGAGCACGCCGGTCTTTTTTACCCCGCTCATCAGCGTATTAAAGTTATACATAAAGATAATCGGCATCGCCGCTGCGACCACACCACCGATCATGGTCATGATGCCTGCCGCCTTTTTTTGCCTGCATTTATACAGAACCGCCGCTGCCGCAAACAAAAGAACTGCCACGATCCCAAGCACAAAAATCTTCTGCGGCTCTATGGTGACAGTGCCTCCTGCGATTCTTTTTCCGGTAAAGTAACTCATGGCGCTTATATGATACGCCTTTTTAGAATGTACATATTTCCCATACGGCATCAGATACGAGACTGCCATAAAAACTGCAAGCGCACCGCTTAACAGCGGAATGATGTATTCCTGGTTCCATTTTAATTTTGACATTTGTTTCCCTCCCGTTTTCTTCTTATTTCAATCCATATACTTTTTGCGATAGTGCATAGAAAGAATATCAAAAAGTAAATGAATCAAATAATCGTCCATTTTCGTCTCACTCATTCTGATCCTGAAAAAAGCATCCGCATATTTTTCATATATATTCACATTTCCCCTGGATGCAATGATCATCTTGATGCCCCGGTTATGAAGCAGTTCCACGTTCTGCCTGCCATTTTGCGTGGAAAATAAGGGCGCCACGACCACCGTATTACTGCTTAAGGTATTTAATGCCTTCTCCATTTCGCTATACCCCTTTACATGCCAGGACGCCTTGCCGTGCATCACCAAGTCCACTTGAAATGCATGGAAATCCAAATCGCCGTGAGAATAGATGAGAACCGTTTCCGCTTCATGAAGCAGCTCCACTGCACGCTCGATTTCTTCCATCTGAATTCCTTTTTCCAATTCATCGATCTGTGCCTTGACCAGATCCAGATAATCGGTTTTAAGGCTGGCATAGTCAATTTGATATTCTCCAGGCATTTTCAAATTTAACTTAGGCGAATTGAAAAGATCCAAAGCCAGCTTATACTTAAAGGTAGAAAAATTCTCAAAGTTCAGTTTCTTGACAAAACGACTGATGGTAGCAATAGAACAGTAGCATATGTCCGCCACCTGTTGTATGGAAGCATTGGGAATCTCATCAAGATGCTTAATGATCTGCACCGCAATATTTCTCTCGGTCTCATTGACACTATTATTATTGTCATTGACGATCTGAATCAGCCTGGTAATTGAATCTGTTAAATAGTCTATGTACATAAGCACCTCCCATGTAAACCTATTGTTGATCTGCAAATGACTTATTTCTTGAAACTATATTATTTATTACAGTGTAACAAAAAATATTTTTCATTGCAAACACCTAATTGCAATTACATTTTTACAAATCAGTTAATTGCTTCAGGTCCTGCTATATATTTTCTCGCAATGCATAATTTTTCACCTTTTGGAAACCATTTTCACAAACGTTAAAACTTAAATATCAATATGCAGTCGCATTTTAAATTGACTTTTGTTATAGTAAAGGTGAAAATATTAATTACAATAAATTCAACAAAGGGAGGGTGTATTACTTATGAAAAAGAAACTTATTTCCATGCTTCTTTCCATTTCCATGCTGGCTGTAGTGTTTACCGGCTGCGGAACCACTTCGGAGGAGGAAGTGCCCGAAAACACGGAAGCAGAAGTTACCGATACTGCTGATGAAACGGAAAATGAAACAGAAGCAGAAGCGGGCGGCGGTGAGATTACAGAAATCAATTACTGGACCTGGGAAGCAGGCGACGGAACTGCCGGCTCCAATTCACTGGGAAAAGAAGTGGAAGACGCAATCAATGCGATTACGGAAGAAAAGATTGGCGTACATGTCAATTTTAACTGGGTCAACGGCGCAGATTACGCCACACAGCTTTCTCTTGCCATCTTAAACGGAGAACAGGTGGATGTGGCCGATTACTATTATTCGGGTGCGGGCACCTTTTCCCAGCTCTACTCCAGCGGCTCTATTATGGATATCACTGACTTAGCTGCCGAGTATGCACCAGATGCAGTAGCGACAATCGGCGATACGGTTCTTTCCGGCGTCACCATCGGCGGCAAGCTGTATGGCATTCCCACCTACCGTATCTTAAACTCCAATTTCTATATTATTATGCGCGGCGATATTCTGGACGAGCTCGGTCTGCGCGAAGATGCCAAGAACATGAAGACTTGGGCGGACTATGAAAAGATTATGGCAGCCGTAAAGGACAGCGGTTTTTCTGGTTATGCAACAGGCGGCGGCGCAGGCTTTGGTATGATCAGCAATGCCGGCTGCATCTACCAGGGCGAAAACATCAGCGACTCTTATATTTATGATCCCCTGGGCGATGTTTACTTTGCCGTTACCACCGATCAAGACGGCAATGCCGTAAATCAGGTTGCAATGGAAGAAAGCAAGAACCAGTTTAAGATGTTCAAGAACTGGATGGATGCCGGTTATATGTATCCCGATTCCGCTTTTGATTCCACAGGTGCCAAAGAATTATTCAATCAGGGCGTCCTCTTCAGCGTGTTCGCCGCTTCCGAGTACGGCGTGGAAACCAGCTGGAAGGCATCCAGCGGCTATGACTGTGAATGCTATCTGGTTGGAGAGTCTCCTCTGAATACCAGCAATGTCCAGAAATTCGGTCTTGTCCTGCCTACCACCTGCAAGGAACCGGAAGCAGCCATGAAATGGATCAATCTTCTCTACACCGACCCAGAAGTCATGAACCTGATCACTTGGGGTATTGAAGGAAAGTCTTATGAAGTCGCTGACGGCGTAGCACAATATATCGGCGATGCCGATGCCCTTACCTCCGGCTTCCACAACAATGATTACAAGATCGGCAACTCCTTCCTGTGCCTGCCTTGGAGCGGCGCCGTGCCTACCTTCCGCGAGGAAGCGCTGAAAGTCTTCCAGGCAGCCCCTTCTTCCAACTATTTGGGACTTACCGTGGATACCTCCGGCAACGAATCCCTGATCTCCGCCATCTCAGCCGTCACGGATGAGTTCCACGGACAGATGTGCGGCGGATTCTACTCCGACGAACTGTATCAGGAATACTTAGACAAACTCGATGCCGCCGGTATCGATGAATATATCGCTCTGTATCAGGATTCTATCGATGCATTTACAAAATAGCGGGGCGGTTTACTTCTAAATAAAAATAAGCCAACGGCGGAAACATTGAGTTAATGTTTTCGCCGTTGGTATTGTCCATGCAGAAAAATCTATTTTTCCTATACAATCTTTCTTCCTACTCCCCTTACTGTGAAGTACAACCTATATACTTTTCATATACTGTTTCAGCTGATTATAAAAATTCTCTCTGGTTCCGGCCATAATCACAACAATCACCTTATCCTCCAGATACTCTACTGTATATGCCAACTCATAATTTGTTTTATTATAGTAAATATCATACCCAAACACACCTGACAGATCTCCGGTTTTGGCTTCCCCAACTGTATGATCCTCTTTTATCTTATCAACCGCTTCTTGATACAGCATCTTCAATTTCTTATCTTTCAGTTTTTTGATGAATTTCGCCGCAGGCAGAAGAAAACGTACCTCTGTCATTCCTCATCCTCCGTACCAAAAACATCTTCATAAGATATATGACCAGTTTCTGAAGATGCAGCCTGCTCTGCGTCCACAAGCATTGCTTCTACAGCTGGGCGTACTTGCCCCTGCGCTTTTTTAAAACGCTCCAAAAGATCATTACCGTTGTATCCCCTAGCAATCAAGTCCGCCAAAATCTGCTCCGCAAATTCTCCTCCCGTATTGGTTCTGGCAGGACGAATAACCAGTTCATTTCCGCGCACGGTACATTCTGCCTCTGTATCAAATCCTAGCATGGTAAAAAATTTCTGTGGGATGGTAATCTGCCGCTTCGCAGAAATGCTCACTCTTTTCATTTCCATAGGAACTCCACCTTTCGTCATTGTTGCCGGCATTACTATATTCTCCTCTATCATATACAATTCAAAGAAATAATATTCTTTGTTTCTTGGTTTCCATGATTATTTTATTCAAATTTCTATCGTTTGTCAAGGTCTATGAACTCATACACATTATAATTCTATGCCAGTGCGTCACTTAGTAATTTTTCTACCATACACTCCAAACTACTAAACACTTCATTTTCCCGTCCAGAAGGATTATCCAATTTCAAATATCGGCACTCTACCATATCATAAACATACCAACTAATATTACTTTCTCCTATAAAAATATACTTTTTTTGCCACTCATTTTTGTACCATATTTTATTATATTCAATTAATCCATTGATGCTTTGGTTTGGTTGCATACTTAACAGATCCTTATCAATTCCATATAAAATGAATCCATTAAATTCTAATCCATTTACATACTCTAATATTTTCACATAATCAATAGGCAAATCCACATTAAGTTCCGTTTTGGTTTCCGTAGGGAATAACTCAATTTCTGATTCTGTTGCTCCAATATTTACTTTTTCTCCATATAAATTTTTCTCTTGAATTATTTCTTGCAATTTATCTTTCCACATTTACATTTCCTCCTAGTGTTGTGCCGGATATATATTTCCATTAGGCATTAGCCACTGTACTGCTTGTACCTCTCCGATTTCCATTTGCCTTGCTACACTGTTTTGATAATTTGTTATAACTTTGTGATATGGCTCATTCTGTATGAGAACTAAATTATCGAAAGAATTCGTCCCACTATCATCTAGCGGTAATATATGATGGACTTGCCACCCATCTGGGACGCTTCCGCTATCTTTTGATGACCTTCCTCCCCACCATATTTTCCATCACATTTGTTCCCCCTTCCAGTGCATCACTTGCTTTCACTGCCATATTGGAGAAGGTCGTCGTATATCCCGCCGTTCCGGTCAGTGCGATCATCGCATCGGCATTAATGAACATATTTCCTACCGACAAGCAGAATGAATACTATCTGAAATCCTCGAGAAAAGAAGCCGAACTATGCAACAGGTTTGAACGCCTTGACCTGTCAAAGGAACAAAAGGATACCATGAGGCAGTGGACAGAAGCCATCCATGCCCAGAATGCTGCCTACACCATGGTGATGTTTCGCATGGCAATGCAGTACTGCTTTTCCTACTGATACAACTGGCTGATTTAAGGTAACAGAAAATCGACGGTAATCCATAAACCATTCCGGATTATGAAATACCGCCAGTACTATGTTTTTGTAAATATTCAGGAGAAATATTTCCCTCCTTATCCCCTAGTGCGTGCCAGTATAACATGGACTTTTCAGCATAATCAAGAAAAATGCATTGACAAAATTCACGGTCATGCTACATTACTTCATTTTCTATAAATTCTTCAACATACTCTTTTAAGTCATCCTCTAACTTATCCTTAATATCGACAATCCTTGCCCAATTTACACAATTGGAAATATCATGATACGATAAGGCATCGCATAATAAATGTAAAATCTCTTCTCTTGTTTCATATTTTACAGCAAGCAAATCTATTTTGATTATTTCATTTACTAAATACAAAACCTGTTCCTTACTGTACCCCCGAAAAACTATTTTGTCATCAATTTCTTGTACTACTTTAACCAAATCATTTTCAGTTTCATATTTTTTTAATTTTTCCACATCGTTTAACTCCATCAACTGTCTTCGCCTCCTAGATACAATTATTTCGCATATGGATCTAAAATAGGTATATGTGTATTATTCATAATACTCTCATCAAAAAATGGACCCTTAGGATTTGTAAATCTCGCTGGTTGAAATTCATTAATTGTATAATCATAATATTGCGTTCCCCTCTGAATCCTAAGTATCCAGCCATTAGCAGCATTCGAACCTGCCGGAGCTTCTGGATCCGCATTATGTACTCGCACTCGATATGTTTGCCCATCCTGTACCCATTTAAATTCAAATCCCTCAGTTGCTCCTCCTTCAACTGGATATAATTCTCTTAAAGTGGCTTCATCAGGAATTCTATCTAGTATATCATCAACCGTGCTCCCTTCAAGGTTAGTAAAATCCCCAATTTTACTTTTACTACCACCCCCACTATTATCATACGCCGCCACCTGCCTAATATTTGTCACCCTCTGGTCCTTCACATACAAATCAGGGTTCATCAGCCCCATCATAAAAATGATTTCGCTTCCAGACTGGGACGCTTCCGCTATCTTCTGATAGCCTTCCTCCCCCACCATATT
>ERZ808054.1815-NODE-1815-length-10568-cov-3.360785_pt1 | contig 10568 bp, 6 predicted proteins | sample MGYA00380201_ERZ808054 | MGnify/ENA primary metagenome ERZ808054 (study PRJEB31490, sample SAMN06133419) | mouse gut metagenome | isolation source: Z5_2 | host: mice | place: China: Chengdu | collected 2015-05 ... | reverse complement strand
TGCGGATATGTTGTGACAATGTCCTCCTCCGGCGCTGTGAACCATACGCTTCCCACCGCCGGATTCAACGGTACATTTCCGGATTCCGCCATCACTGCCTCCCGCAGAATATCATTGTCCGGTTTTTCCTCCCCGCCTTCGAACAGGGCTTCATAATAGCTCCGCGCAAGTCCGACCGCAGTCATCTGAATGTGATACTCGCCCTGAAAGGCTTCCAGTTCTGCGGCAATCTGGCTATTTCCATCTTCCGCTTCCAGTCTTGCCCGCAGGTCAGGCGTTTTTTCATCCTCATAATACAGCAAAAAACTTCCGTTGAGCTCACCGCCCGAAATAAATCTGTCTCCAATAAAGATATAACGGTTTGCAATCTGTCCGCGTATATTTTTTTCCGCTTCCACGAACTGTAACAAATCCCCGGTAAACAGCGCGTTGTACACGGTATCTTCCTCCGGCAGAAGTCCTGCCGCAAAGCGTGCATCCCCCGCCGACAAATATCCCTCCGCCCGGGAAAATTCAAGACGCTCCATAAGTTCTGCAGTAAACGCGTCCTCGATTTCCGCTCTTTGAAGATTGTCAAAGCATACCGTTTGGGCAATCTCCTTTTTATCATCATATTTGAACAGGACATATGCCGTAAATTCCGGCTGATCCGCTATCCTGATCCGGTATCCGACTTTCAGTTTCCGCTGCTTTCCATCCTCAATGCAGGTTTTCTCCAGAGATTCCAGCCCAAACATTTCCGGCTGGTATATCGTCGTCCCATATTTTTCATTCAGATAATCTGCAAGCTGCGTCCGTACCGCCTGCTCCGATGTAATGTCAGGACTATCTCCGTAGTAGCTATGTCTATTACCTATGGACATGGACACAAAATATACAAGTGCGTATATTCCCAGCACAAGGCAGATTCCGACTACTTTCTGCCGTCTTTTTCTGATATGGTTTTTGCAGATCTGCATACATTTCTCTATGCGGTTCTTCTGCATCGCAGAAAACTGCATGGAAAACATGTCGTAAATATGTTTCAATTCCTCATAAATTACAGAGTACGTGTCCCTTCGGAGTCGTTTCTTGTACAACAATGCAAAAACCGCGTTCCAATCCTCCTCCGACAGATACAGTTCCTGCGACATACATGATTCCAGAAACTCTTTCCACTTTTCCGCCTCTTCCTCCGGCGCCGCCTGCGAAAGTTCTTCGAGCTGCCTCTGAAGTTCTTCCATAAACCTTCGTCCCGACTCCCTGGCATTCCTCGTCAGATAAGCAAACGCCTTCCATTCGGGATCATCATCCTGTAGTTCCTGCTCTTCCCTTGACGGCTTGAACTTCGCCTGCTCCCATAGTGAATGGCAGACCGTTTTCGCCTGCTCTTCATGAAGAAAATCTTTTCCCGATTCCCTGTAAGCCGCATAGTCTTTCTGTTCCCGCCCGCCGCCAGCCTCGGCATATTTTAACGCAGATTTATAAGCGTCGTGAAGCTGCGCCCAGCGCTCCGGTTCATCCTCCTGATGACAGTCCTTTACCCTCGCTGCGTATGCTTTCTTAATTGCCTTTTTATCCGTTGTAGGGGCAATCCCAAGTCTCTCCCAAATAGTCATTTTATCACCCCTAACTGGTCAAATGACCGGTTCTCCACATCTCATAGACAGACTCCTCTTCCTGCCATTCCCGTCTGTCGCTTTCCTTTTCTCCCTCGTCCGCATACCATTCGGCAAAACTCTGCCCTGTTTCTCCCGGTTCCTCCAGCCTGATCAGATACGACTCAATATAAGTAAGAAATTGTTCGAACTGCCTTCGTCCGCGCTGTAAGCAGTATGTATCCTGCTTTGCCAACAGTTCATTAAAGTAACGCGTTCTGAACTCGATCTCCTCCCGCATGCCGCCTGTCGTCTCACAGTATAACCGCTCCGCACGTGCCAGAAGCGCTTTATTCTCCTCTTCCTCTCTCGGATGGATTTTCAGTTTGTCGAGTTCCTTTAACTTTTTTGCTATCTCCTGCTCGCTCATACGAATTTCCTGATTGCGGATCACCATCTGCTTTGCCACGCCCGTGGACAATACCGTGACATCCACCACCAGTATTCCGTTGATATCATAGGTATATCGAATAGATACCTTCTGCTCCCCCTTCGGTGCCGGCGGAACATGCAATTCCATTTTCCCTAAAAAAAGATTGTCCTCCGCATACATTGTCTCCCCCTGATACACTTTTACCTGGACTTTGGTCTGTCTGTCATAAACGGTAGTAACAATAATCTCCCTGCTTGCAGGCAGCGCCGTATTCCGCTCAATCACAATATCATTCAAAAGCCGATCCGGCTCTGCTTCATTATACACTGCTGTCCCAAGGGAAAACGGACAGATATCTGTCAGCAGCATATCTTTGATATCCTCGTTCCGCTCTTTGATTCCGGCATAAACGCCGACGCCAAGCGCAATCATATAATCAGGATTCACAACGGAAATATCCACCCGGCCAAGCGTATGTGCCAGGAATTTCTGCACGACCGGCATTTTGCAGGAACCGCCGACAAGCACGACCGCGTCCACCCCTCCCATTGTTTTCTTCGCATCCGTAAGCACCCGCTGTATCGGTGCTCTCATCCGCACAAACAGTCTCTCCGAAACCTCGATCAGCTTGACTCGCGACAAGTCCATCCTGTATTCCTGCCCCCGCAGTTCTACCCGCATTGCAGCCGTTTCATGTTCCGTCAGTTCCTGCTTACAAAGCATGGCGCGCTCCTCCACGATCGCCCGCTCTTCCATCGTGAGCGCACTCTCCGTCATGTCGCATTCCTTATAAAAAGCATCGGCAATCGCCCGGTCAAAATCGCTGCCGCCAAGATAGTTATCGCCGCCGACCGCAAGAATCTCTACAACGTTGTCAAAGCAATCCACCATCGATACGTCCAGCGTTCCGCCTCCGAAATCAAATACCAGAAGCGCCGCCTCCTCCATCTGCCTTTGGTGCTGATAAGCAAGCGCTGCCGCGGATGGCTCATTGATGATACGGTCGACGCGAAGCCCCGCCAGTTTTCCCGCATTCTTTGTCGCACTTCTCGCCAGATCATTAAAGTATGCCGGGACACTTATGATTGCCTCCTCGATTTCCTGCCCCAGATACTGCTCGGCATCCTCCTTTAATCTGCGCAGTACAAGCGCAGAAAGCTCCTCCGGCTTGTATTTCTTTCCGGCAAGCCGATAGATTTTTGAGGTTCCCATAAAACGCTTGAACACTGCCGCCGTATCGTTCGGATGCGTCACCAGACGTTCCTTCGCAACCTTTCCGACGTACACTGTGCCGTCCGTATCAAAACTCACAACACTCGGCGTCAGATACTCGCCAAACGTATTGGGTATAAGCCTACATTCTCCATTTTTCCATACTGCCGCCAGACTGTTTGTCGTGCCAAGGTCAATTCCAATTATCTTTCCCATATTTTTAACTCCTGTTTTAACATGTTTATAATTACACTTATAACATTCTCAAAAAAAGAAAAAACGCCACAGCCCCCCACCGTGACGTTTCCCGTTGCATATCGAATTTTAGTCTTTAAAAAATTCAATAATCTCGGAGAGATTATTGAACACAGTTTATATATTTTAGTCTTTAAAAAATTCAATAATCTCGGAGAGATCGTCGTCTATATCTTTCGAATTTTTAATCTTTAAAAAACTCGACGATTTCTTTGTATCCCTCGCCATTTAATTTTTCCTTCTGGAATTTCTTATTCTTATTCATGCGCACCACAAGCACCTGTTTTCCTGCCGCACGTTCCTCCTGCGCCTTGGCGATGACCTCGGACTGCTTCTCGGCAGAACACCCCTTCTCGATCAGGTAAGCCACCTTCGGGCGCTGCATCGGCACTGTAAAGCCGCTCTCCATCAGAAGCAGGATAATGCGCTCAAAACCGATGGAAAACCCGCACGCCGGAACATCGTTGCCCGTGAACTTACCGACCATCTTGTCGTAGCGTCCGCCGCCGCCGCATGCCGCTCCAAGCTCCGGCATCGCGATTTCAAAAATCGTCCCGGTGTAATAGCTCATACCGCGCACGAGCGTCGGATCAAATACCATCTTAAAGTCAGCCGTCTTAGAAGCCTCCACGCTGCCTATGATCTCAAGCAGATTCTGTTCTACCTCCGGCTCTAAGAAGCCCTTCAGCTCCTCTGCAAGATATTTGATGCCGTTATCAGCGTTCTCCACTCCTTTGAACAACGCAAGATATTTGTCGACCGACTCCTTCGCATAGCCTTCCTTCTCCAATTCCTCCGCAACGCCGTCAAGTCCGATCTTATCCATCTTGTCAAGGATAATGAACACGGTGTCGAACTCTCTCTCCGGGAAGCCGCTGTACGCCGCCATTGCTTTTAAAATACGACGTTCGTTGATACGAATTTCAAAATTCTTAAAGCCAAGCTTTCCGATCGTTGTCGTCGTCGCAAGAATAAGCTCGATTTCCGCCAGATTGCTGGGCTCTCCGATGATATCAATATCGCACTGCATGAACTGGCGGTAGCGTCCTCTCTGCGGACGATCCGCTCTCCAAACGCTTCCCATCTGAAGCGCCTTAAACGGAGACGGCAGATCATTCGCGTTGTTTGCATAGAAACGTACCAGCGGCACGGTCAGGTCATAGCGCATACCAAAGTCCACCAGATCCGCCTCTTCCTTCGCCTCGCCGATCTTAAGCTTCTCGCCGCGCTTCATTACTTTAAAAATCAGCTTCTCGTTCTCGCCGCCCTGCTTATTGCTCAGATTCGCAATGTTCTCCATACACGGCGTCTCGATCGGCGTAAAACCAAAACTGCGGTAAGTCTCCTTGATGACCTGCTGCACATAGTCGCGAATCTGCATCTCCTCCGGTAAAATATCCTTCATGCCGTTGACCGGCTTCTTGCTTAATGCCATGAAAGTTCCTCCATCTTTCTTATTTTTCTATCTATCATCTCATCCACACGCCCGAGATAATTCTCAACATCCTTCACGTTCTCCACGCGTTCTATACGGAACGTGTTGCTTTCTATCCGGAACGTGTTGCTTTCTGTTTCAGGCGGTTCCGCCGGAAGTACGAATTTTGTCGTTGCCCCTGCGCCAAGTGCCATTATAGTCTGTTTCTCCTCCATAATCAAGACATTGTAAACGCCTGCCTTGTGCGGCGCGGCATACCCAACGTTTTCAAGATTGCCCGCCATGCCTTTCTGCCGATACAGATAATACGGTGCAAGCCCCATCTCCTTCGCATAACCCGCAACCAGATCCATGTGCTCCTGCGTGTTGACCATCTTATAATTTTTATAATCCTCTTTAAACATATTAAGACGAGCCGCCCGTTTCAATGCCAGAGAATGAACCGTCAAATTGTCCGGCGCAAGCGCTGCAATCTGTTCCATCGTCCGGTGCACATCATCAAGCGTCTCCTCCGGGAGTCCCATAATTAAATCCATATTAATATTATCAAATCCGAGTTCCCTCGCCATGTGGAAACTCTCGATTGTCTGCTCCACCGTGTGATGCCGCCCAATCAATTTGAGCGTCTCCTGTTTCATCGTCTGCGGATTGATCGAGATACGGGAAATCCCATGCTTGCGAAGCACCTCAAGCTTTTCTCTGGTAATACTGTCCGGTCGTCCTGCCTCCACGGTAAATTCCAAACAGTATGACAAATCAAAGCTACATTTGATTTTTCTTATCAGGCGGTCCAACTGGTATGGCTCCAATGTCGTCGGCGTTCCGCCGCCAATGTAGACGGAGTTCAGATGCTTTGCCGCAAATTTCACTGCCACAAAGTCAATTTCTTTCTCCAGCGCATCCAGATAGGAATCCACCCGCTTCGCCCATGACGCCAATGGATAAGAGGTAAAAGAACAGTACAGACAGGTCGTCGGGCAGAACGGAATCCCTATGTACAGGCTGTAACCGTTCTCATAATCAATTCCCGCCAGAAGTGCAAGTTCACGCTCCGCAATGTCTATGGAAAGTCCGATTTTCTCATCTGAGGCAAAATATGTCTCCTTCATATAAGAAGCGATTTCATCCCTGCATTTTCCTTCCTCAAGAAATTTCATCGGAATCTTCGTCGGACGGATACCGGTAAGCGTTCCCCACGGAAGCTTCTTTCCCGTCTCCTCCGAAAGCAACTCGTAGAGATTTTGCTTGAGACGGTTCTTCGTATCTGTGCGGTCGGCAAAATTCACCTGGATTTCGCGCTCGATCCACGCTCCCTCTTCTGCTTTTGCCATCCACGACTCTTCCGGTCGTTTCTTTCCTTCGTCCGCATTTTGCGTCTCTTCCGGCATCTGCGCTTTTCGCTGCCAGCGAATACGAATTGCATCCGCTGTGTACTCTATATGCATCCTGGATGTCGCCGGCTCGTCGTACTGCTTCGCCTCCGCCGAAACACCGACATATTCCGCCGGAAAAAACGCCTTTATGAGCGAATGAATATCATACTCGAACTCCGGTCTGTTTAGTGTTACTTCTATCATATCTGACTCTTTTCTTCGTATATTTCCTGCCGTTCCTACGCGGACTATAGATACGGGTTATACATCCGCTCTGTCCCGATCGTCGTAATCTCATTATGCCCGGTATAGACCGTCGTCTCGTCCGGAAGCGGCATCAACTTCTCCTCGATCGACCGAATCAGCGCCGACGCGCTTCCCTTTGGGAAATCCGTTCTTCCGACTGACTGCGCGAACAACGTATCCCCCGAGAACACCGCATTCTGGTAGGAGAAATAGTAGCAGCAGCCTCCCACCGTATGTCCCGGCGTATGTAACACCCGGATATGAAAGCCTGCAAGATCAATTTCCTGCTCGTCGTGCAGAAAAACATCAACGTGGTAAGAAAGCTGTCTGCCCTCCCATACGCTTAGATTAATCGCCGGATTTTCCAGAGTCTCCCTCTCATGTTCCTCGGCATACACCTTGATGCCATAGCGTTCCGCCAATTCCGCTGCCCCTCCGGCATGGTCAAAATGCCCGTGCGTCAGCAAAATTGCAGTTGGATTTAACTTTTCCTCATCAATGATCTCCGCGAGACGCTTCGCTCGCGCACCCGGATCAACGATCAATACTTCGCTCGTATTTTCATTTATTGCAAAATAGCAGTTCGTCTGCACGCTGCCGACTACATACTGCTCCACTCTAAGCGGCGCCATATCCTATCCTCCCAACCATTAGAACTTCTTTTCACATTTTAGCCCGTCGTTCTCTCAATATCAATAACGCTCTCAATCTGACGCAGCTTATCAATCACGCTGCTAAGTTCCGCCCTGCCCTTTGTACTGAAAGAAACGTCTATTGTCGCGATTCCCTGCTTGCTTGTATTGGAGTGAATCGCATTAATATCAATCTCGCGTTCCGTAAAGACTCTCGTGATATCGACAAGCAGTCCGGTACGGTTATTCCCGAAAATCTTGACTTCCGCACGGTAAAGCCCGTTGCTGCCCTCTTCCTCATCATGCTGCCACTCCGCGTCGATCAGTCTTTCCCTCTCCATCTCGGAAAGATTGATAATATTGATACAGTCCGTCCGATGGATGGACACACCGCGCCCTCTCGTAACAAATCCCACGATCTCATCCCCCGGCACAGGGCTGCAGCACTTGGAGAAATGCACCGCCACATCATAGAGCCCTTTCACGATAATACCGCTTCTGGAGCGTTTTTCCGCAGACGGATACTTATTGTCCGCGCTGATAGTCTCCAGGACTTCCTCATCCGTAATCTGCGCCAGATGATCCTTTTTATATTCCTCATACATCTTGTTGACGATCTGACCTTCCTTGAGCCCGCCGTGCCCAATCGTTGCCAGGCAGGAATTCCAGTCATGAAACCCGTATTTGCGCAGAACCTTCGCCTGATATTCCGTCTTATTGATATCCGAGAAATTGATGCCTTTCGCCTTGCAGGAAGCAACGAGAAGCTCCTTACCACGCACAATATTCTCTTCCTTAAGCTCGCTGCGGAACCACTGATTGATCTTGTTCTTCGCCTGCGTGCTCTTTACGATGTTAAGCCAGTCGCGGCTGGGACCCTTGGAATTCTGCGACGTCACGACCTCAATGCGATCGCCGTTCTGAATCACATAATCGATCGGCACAAGCTTGCCATTGACCTTCGCTCTGACCATCTTATTGCCGACAGCCGAATGAATGCTGTACGCAAAATCAATCGGCGTCGAACCGGTCGGCAGATTCTTAACGTCTCCCGACGGCGTAAAACAGAATACGGTATCGGAAAACAAGTCAAGATCGCTCTTTAACAGGCTCATGAACTCCTTGTTATCCGACATGTCACGCTGCCATTCCAGAATCTGACGGAGCCAGCTTAACTTTTCCTCCTCCGTGACAGTATACGGCATCGCCGCACCACTGTGATTACTCGCTTCCTTGTATTTCCAATGCGCCGCTATACCGTATTCCGCCGTACGGTGCATCTCATAGGTACGAATCTGAATCTCGAACGGCTGACCGGTCGGCCCGATCAGCGTAGTGTGAAGCGACTGGTACATATTCGGCTTGGGCATCGCAATATAATCCTTAAAACGCCCCGGAATCGGCTTATACATCTCGTGAATCACGCCAAGCGCCGCATAGCAGTCCTTGACAGAATCGACGATGATACGGATCGCGAAAAGATCATAAATCTGATCCAGCGTCTTATCCTGATTAACCATCTTCTTATATATACTGAAAAAGTGTTTCGCTCTTCCGTCTATCTGCGCGGAAATCCCAGCTTCCTTGATATGGACGCGCACTTCCTCGACCAGGCTCTGCACATACTTGTCACGCACACTCTTACGTTGGTCGATCTGTCTGACCAGATCATAATACGCCTCCGGCTCCAGATATTTCAGAGAAAGATCGTCCAATTCGATCTTGAGCTTGGAAATACCAAGCCGCTGCGCGATCGGGCAATAAATCTCCTGCGTCTCGCGCGCAATTCGTATCTGCGCCTCCGGCGACTGATATTTAAGCGTGCGCATATTGTGCAGCCTGTCTGCCAGCTTGATTAAGATGACGCGGATATCCTTCGCCATCGCCATAAACATTTTTCGTAAGTTCTCCGCCTGCATCTCCAAACGCTCCGCAGAACGGTCCTTCTGGTCATGATTATAGCTATTGTCCGCCAGATGCAGATGGCGCAGCTTTGTCACGCCGTCCACGAGAAGCAGCACTTCCTCGCTGAACTCCTCGCGGATCTCATCCGCCGTCATGATCGTATCCTCCAAGACGTCATGAAGCAGCCCGGCGGCAATCGTCTCCTTATCCAGCTCTAATTCTGCAAGAATAATCGCTACCGACAATGGATGAATAATGTACGGCTCGCCGGATTTGCGCGCCTGTCCCTCGTGTGCATCCCTCGCGACATGATACGCTTTCTCGATCAGCGAAATATCTGCCGAGGGGTGATATTTACGTACACTGACAATCAAATCCTCGTACAGCGCCTCCGGACTCTCAAACTCCCTCGTTGGTCTGATACTGTCCGTCTCCTCTGTTACCAGCTTCTCAATTTTCTCATATTCCGGCTCTTTTCCCTTCTGAGCGTAATCTGCCATGTATATCACCCACTTCATCCATGATATTTTTATTTCAATATTATATTTTATTTCCTAATAAAATGCAACGATTAAGATTTATCCTTAAAAGTATCTGATATATTTGCGCATACTCTTTCCGTCTAACGTCTGGTTTCCGCGCCAGCCAAGACCAAGTTTCTCCGCCAGACGGCAGGAAACCACATTTCCCTCCTCAATCAGGCAGCAGACCGACGGAACGTCCAGTTCCTCCCTCACATAATCCAGAATCGCCGTACACACCTCCGTCGCATAGCCCTTGCGCTGCCATGGCACGCCGATCGCATAGCCAAGTTCCAATTCCCCGCCAAGTTCCTCACGATGTTCGATTCCTGCCCGTCCGATCAGTTTTCCCGTCTCCTTGTCACACACGATCCACATGCCATAGCCGTAAAATTGATACATATGCCGGATATAAGCCTCCTGATATGCACGTTCTTCCTCATAGGGGTAAAGCGGCTCGATATAGTCCGTCATCCCCTCCCCTGCATACAACTCAAAAAGCGCATCGAGATACTCCATAGAAAATTCGCGGACAACACAGCGCTTTGTCGTAAGAATCGTCCACGGCATATTATGATGCCTTTCGTATACACGTACAAGAAATGTCCGACCGATTTCCTCAAAGCCCTCCGCATACATATCCGCCGGAGCGCTGCACACCACTTCGCCGTCCTTATCCAATGTCTGGCGCGCCGTTTCCACGCCCTGGTGCTCTCCTTCCGGCGGCAGATAACAGAGCGCCGCCATTCCGCAAGCATGTGCCGCCTGCAATTCTTCCACACTGCCGGACACAAGAAGGCATTCCTCCGGCGGATACTCTGTCAGACATTTTCCAGAGGCTTCATCCAGTCTGACAATCGCACACGCTTCCGCCATATGATCTACCTGCCCGGTCTTATCGTGCTCTGCCTTATCCCTCGCCAGATTCTCAGACAGCAGTTTTCTCTGTTGCCCTGGCAGTTCTCCTATAATTATATAA
>ERZ808054.1813-NODE-1813-length-10571-cov-3.060987_pt1 | contig 10571 bp, 7 predicted proteins | sample MGYA00380201_ERZ808054 | MGnify/ENA primary metagenome ERZ808054 (study PRJEB31490, sample SAMN06133419) | mouse gut metagenome | isolation source: Z5_2 | host: mice | place: China: Chengdu | collected 2015-05 ... | reverse complement strand
TGAAATATTTTCATCAACATATCATTCCTAGGGCTGCTTATCTGGTACTGCATGCCGTAAGTTCGAATATACTTTTCTTTCAGATGTGGAAACAAACGGTCTAACTGGCTGTAAAAATACTCTCTGTTTCCCTCACGGAGAGTCAGCCCCATTCCAAAACAAATCACACCATATACCTGGGCTTCGATGCAATATTCCAGGATCCCCCTGATATTTTCTTCTGTATCATTGATGAAGGGAAGTATAGGACTTAGCCAGACAACCGTTGGAATGCCTGCATCACGCAATTTTTGTAAAACTGCAGCCCGTTCTCTGGTGGTACTAACATTTGGCTCGATTATTTTACATAAGTCTTCGTCACAGGTAGTTAATGTCATCTGTACAACGCATTTCGTTTTATCATTGATCGCTTTCAGCAAGTCTAAATCCCGCAGCACCCGGTCAGACTTCGTTATCAAAGTAAACCCGAAACCGTATTGATCTGCCAGAGATAATGCTTTTCGGACATTTCCGATCTCCTTTTCCAGAGGGATATAGGGATCTGTCATGGAACCTGTACCCAGCATACATTTTGAACGTTTTCGTTTAAGAGCATCTTCTAATAATTCAATGGCATTTGCCTTAACTTCGATATCCTCAAAAGTATGATCCATGTGATAGCATTTACTCCTCGAGTCGCAGTATATACACCCATGGGAGCAGCCACGATATAAATTCATTCCATTTTTAGCTGATAATATACTTTTCGCATTAACAAAGTGCATGGCTTAAGTTTTTCTAACCTTTCTTCCATAGTTATTTATAGATCATCCCACACGCCGTTCTGAATTAGTAAATTTGAAACTGGACATCTTTTTGAAAATAATTCCTTCAAAATCATTCGCATAATACTTACCCTTATGTTTTGCAATTGCATAAACATCATAATAATCTACGTTGTGTTTAAGTGTATAGGATCTTTTTTTAGTCAAATATGCTTTTTCGAAATAATCTGTAAGCACCTGCCAAAATATATTATATCCTACTTTTTTATGCCATGATTCGACAACTATATATCCTACTACACCTTTGGATTTATTCCATCGTAAGGTATTGCCAGAGCGCTTTACTTTCACTTTTTCTGGTGCCGTCCAAAAAGATTCACTGGAAGATTTCTCACTCCAGAGTTTTTCACCCCAGCCAAGAGTTTCAATCTTATACCAATACTGTTTATTGGGTTTAAGCCCCTTGTCATAAAATGTTTCATAAGATAAATCCCCACCATTATACATTTGTTTAACAAGTTTGTATTTTCCCTTCCTGGAACTTTTTCTATATAACCTTACTTTCTTTTGATCCTTCACTTTTATATCTATTTCACATTTCCTGGAATAAGCGCAAGTCTGCTCCAGAATTTTTCCACACGCCTTGAATCTTTCCTCCTTTTCATCCTGTAAGGATTCCTCCTGATCAAATCGCACTTCTTCTTGTTGATCCTGCTTGTTTTCCGTTTTTGCCACCCAGCTTTCAGTCGGCTGGATTTCTATATCAAAAGATGCATTTTTTATTCTGACATCGTGGTCAGTATGATTATCTATATAAATATAAAATCTTTCTTTATGGTCCTCAACTAATTCCAGATCAAAACTCACGGATGCCTGGCCTGGCTCAACCGAAAAAGTTTGCACAGAATCATTTAAATATATATTAACAAAAGAAATATCTAATCTATTATAATTTGGATCGTTACTAAAAGGATAACTTACATACTGATAATTTTCAAATTTATAAAATATTCCGCTTGATAAAACATTCGAAATATTTACCCTAACTTTTCCCTTGCCATCCGGTAAATTAAAATATATAATATCATCATTTGTAATCGATACATGGGACTTCTGCCCCATTGACAAATCCAGCTTTTTACTTTCGGCCCATGATCTGTTCCCACAAATTATAATCCCAAACAAAAACGAGATTAAAACAACTAAAAAATAATTTCCTCTTTTCATACCACCACTCCTCAATATATTTTTTCTAATCCTGCATCTTCTCTCTGATTATACCATCTTCCCCACCTATTATCTACAAACTTTTTCAAAAAACGTGCTATTACACAGTAATATCATTGAAAACAGCGCATAAAAAAACATAAATAGGGAATCGTATTGAGACCATAAAAATTTTAATATAAAAAATAAAAAAACAAATGTTATTTTTCCATACTATATGCTAAACTCAGATTAGAACATTTGAGGTTCAAAAAGTGTGCGCGAAATGGAGGATGATCATGAATCGTGATGAGGTGACAAAAGAACTTACTCTGGGCCGTTTCGATGACGCCCTTATCACATTATACGGGGACAATGAGGAAACACTGGCTGCACAGAGGAAACGATATATCAGGGCAATCAAGAGCTTTGAGACAATTTATCCGGAGAGCGAAGATATTTCCATCTTTTCAGCTCCAGGAAGGACCGAGATCTGTGGAAATCATACGGATCATCAGCATGGCTGCGTACTGGCAGCCGCCATTGATCTGGATGCCATCGCCATCGTATCCTTTCATAATGATCATGTGATCCGTCTCCAGTCGGTGGGATATGAGCAGGAATTTATAGAATTGGACCATCTGGGTATACAGCCAGAAGAAAAAGGGACTTCCACGGCACTGGTCCGGGGAATGGTTTCCCAGTTTCACGATATGGGGATAGAGGTGGGCGGTTTTAACGCATTCATCACTTCGGACGTCCTGTCCGGCAGCGGTTTGTCTTCCTCAGCTGCCTTTGAGGTGCTGATTGGAAATATCATTGACCGGCATTATAACCACGGCAGGGCTGGCGCAGTAAAGATTGCCAAAATGGGGCAGTTCGCAGAAAATAAATATTTTGGGAAAGAGAGCGGACTCATGGACCAGATGGTATCTTCTGTCGGCGGATTTGTATTTATTGATTTTGAGGATACCACCGATCCTAAGATTGAAAAACACCAGTGTGACTTTGACAAGGGCGGATTGAAGCTGATTATTACAGATACCAAGGGCAGCCATGCTGACCTGACAGATGACTATGTGTCAGTGCCATCGGAAATGAAGCTGATTGCGGCACAGTTTGGAAAAACAGTTCTGCGGGAGGTGGAAGAAGAACAGTTTTATCATTCACTGCCCCACCTGCGGACCGTCTGCTCCGACCGGGCGATCCTAAGAGCAGCCCATTTCTATGGAGATAATACAAGAGTGGGAGAAGAAGTCGAAGCACTGGACAAAAAGGATTTCGAGACATTTTTAAATCTGGTTCGCGAATCCGGAAGATCCTCTGCTGAGTTACTGCAGAATCTGTATTCTACAAAAAAACCGGTGGAACAGGGAATCCCCCTGGCTTTGATGGTGAGCAAAAGACTTTTAGGACATGACGGTGCATTCCGTGTTCACGGCGGCGGGTTTGCCGGAACGATACAAGCCTTTGTCCCAGTAGATCGAATAGAAGAATACAAGACAACCATGGAAGAATTGTTTGAGGAAGGATGCTGTTATATATTAAATATCCGTTCAGAGGGTGGATATCAGGTTATTTGACCATCAATTTTATTAATTAGGAGGAATTTATTATGAGTCGTATTTTAGTATTAGGAGGGGCCGGTTACATTGGTTCCCATACTGTTTATGAGTTGATCGATGCCGGAGAAAAGGTTGTTGTCGTAGACAACCTTCTGACCGGTTTTAAGGAAGCAGTACATCCAGAGGCAGTATTTTATGAAGGGGATATTCGGGACCGTTCTTTTATGGATTCGGTATTTGAAAAAGAGGATATCGACGGCGTCATTCATTTTGCCGCCTGTTCCCAGGTCGGCGAGAGCATGAAAGAACCCCTTAAATATTACAACAACAATCTGTGCGGTACGGAAGTTCTTTTGGAAAGCATGGTGGCCCATGGAATTGACAAGATTGTATTCTCTTCCACAGCAGCTACCTATGGAGAGCCGGAGAGCATTCCCATCCTGGAGTCTGACCGAACACTTCCCACCAACTGTTATGGCGAGACAAAACTTTCTATGGAAAAGATGTTCAAGTGGACTTCGCTGGCACACAACCTCAGATATGTATCCCTGCGCTATTTCAATGCCTGTGGCGCCCATCCAAATGGAAAAATCGGAGAAGCCCACGATCCAGAGACCCATCTCATCCCCCTGATCCTACAGGTTCCCAATGATCAGAGAGACTATATATCCATATTTGGAAATGACTATGACACAAAAGACGGAACCTGCATCCGGGACTATATTCACGTAAACGATCTGGCACAGGCTCATATCCTCGCGATGAAATACCTGAGTCATGGTGGTGAGAGCAATATTTTCAATCTGGGAAATGGCGTCGGGTTTACCGTGAAGGAAGTGGTGGAGACGGCGCGAAAAGTTACCGGACACCCCATCCCGGCAAAAGAAGAAGCACGGCGGGCGGGAGATCCTTCTACCCTGATCGCCTCCAGCGACCAGGCAAAGAAAATACTTGGATGGGACCCTAGATATGCTGATCTGGACACGATCATCGACACGGCATGGAAATGGCACCAGGCACACCCTCATGGCTATCTGACAAAATAACCATACACGTTCACTGAATGGAGGATCCAAAATGATTAACAGGTTAATTACTGAACTGGTATCCTATGGCAGCAGGGCGGGACTCGTTGCGGAGGAGGATCAGGTATATGTCACCAACCAGCTTTTAGAACTGTTTGATGTGATCGACTATGAACCAGCAGAAGTCCCTGAAAAACGCGAGCTGGTGGAAATACTGGAAGATCTGTTGGACTATGCCTGGGAACAGGGAATCCTTAAGGAGAATACAGTGACTATGAGAGATCTGTATGACACGAAAATTATGGGAAAACTTACCCCTGCGCCCTCCGTGGTCCGCAGACAGTTTTCTGATCTTTATAGTGTTGATCCAAAACTCGCAACGAATTTTTATTATAAATTCAGCCAGGCAACCAACTACATCCGAAAGGATCGAATTGCAAAGGATGAAAAATGGGTGACTGAGACAGAATATGGCCGCATCGACATTACGATCAATCTCTCCAAGCCGGAAAAAGATCCCAGAGAAATCGCAAAGGCTGGCCAGGCGAAAAAATCCGGGTATCCGAGCTGCCTGCTCTGTGTGGAAAATGAGGGATATGCCGGCCATTATTCCCACCCCGCCAGACAGAATCACCGTCTTATTCCCATCCAGCTGGATGGGGAAGACTATTTTCTACAGTATTCTCCTTATGTGTATTACAATGAACACTGTATCATACTTAACAGGGATCACATCCCCATGAAGATCAACCGCAGTACCTTCCAAAAGATCCTGGAATTTGTCAAGCTGTTTCCACACTATACCGCCGGTTCCAATGCGGATCTGCCCATCGTGGGCGGCTCGATCCTGAGTCACGACCACTTCCAGGGAGGCGGCTATACCTTTGCGATGGCGAGAGCCCCCTATGACAAAACCTTTTCCATAAAAGGATATGAAGATCTCACAGCGGGTATCGTAAAATGGCCCATGTCCGTGATCCGTCTACGGGGAACAGAGATTGACCGCCTGGCAGATGCGGCAAAACACATTCTGACATGCTGGCGTTCATATTCCGACGAAGCGGCATTTATCTTTCATGAGACCGACGGCATCTCTCATAACACCATTACCCCCATCGCCCGCATGCATGACGAGCTGCTTGAACTGGATCTGGTGCTCCGCAATAATATCACTACTGACGAAAGTCCCTGGGGAGTCTACCACCCTTCCGCTGACCTCCATCATATCAAAAAAGAAAATATTGGACTCATCGAGGTAATGGGACTGGCAGTACTGCCGGCAAGATTGAAAAAAGAGATGGAATTGTTAGAAGATGCCATTTTAAGCGGCAGAGATATCCGCACCGATGAGCGGATTCAAAAACACGCCGACTGGGTAGAGGGATGGATCGGAGACCATGAACTGAACCGTGACAATATTCACGGAATCATCCAGGATGAAATCAGCAGGGTTTTTGTCAAAGTACTGGAATGTTCCGGTGTATATAAACGGACAGAGGATGGCATGAACGCATTTACCCGTTTTATTTCTTCACTTTAGTATAGGGGAGGAAGATATACTTTTCATTTTCAAAAGGGATATCTTCCATCCCCTTTCCTGTGACAACAGCTTTCGCCAGTTTTGCCATGGCTGCTGCCTGTCCTTCCTTATCATGGTATACGGTGCCGGACAGTTTTCCTTCCCGCACGGCTTCCAAACCCACATCTGTGCCATCAATGCCAAAAAATACTGGCAGTGCGTTCTCTGTATAATTTAGCTTCTGATAAGCATCCAGGGCGCCAAGGGCCATATCGTCATTATTTGCCAGAACTAATTCGATGCTGCCCTGGTGCTGGCTTAGCAGCTGCATTGTACGGTTTTGAGCCTGGGCGCGGTTCCAGTTGGCGATGCCGCTACCCAGTTTTTCAAGCTCTATGCCTTTATTTTTTAATGTATTCACGGCATTTTCCGTTCGGATGATGGTATCCTGATGACCAGGTTCACCCTCCAGCACCACAAATTGAATTTTACCGTCTTTATTTCGATCTATCTTTTTATTATTCTGAATCGCCTCTGCGGCCAGCTCTCCCTGCAGCACACCGGATTGCTCTGAATCAGCGCCCACATAATAAAGTCCATCCCACCGAAACATATCTTCTGTTACCGGTTCTCTGTTAAAGAAAATAATAGGCGTATTATTTTTCCTAGCCAGTTCTATAATGTCCGACGGATCGGTCCGGTCCACCAGATTGACACAGAGCACATCACAGCCACCGTTGATCATCTCCTCCACCAGATCATCCTGTATCTGCTGCGAGCCAGACGCCCCCCGAACGGTCATCGTGATATCCAGATCCCTTCCTCCCAGTTCTTCCATCTTCTTCCGGACGCAGGCGATCAGTTCATTCATAAACGTGTCGCTCTGATCGTAATAGGTCACCCCTACATGTAACTTGTCTCTTGTTTGCAAACTATGTTTTTCACAAGCGCCAAGAAACAGCAGGCTCATGCAAATAATGAACCCTGCTGCCCAGATTCTTTTCTTTTTCATAATTACCTCCCCTATTGGCTCATTGTTAGAAGTATTTCCTGATTTTTCTTAGTAAACAGCTCTTTTCTGCGGAGTACGTTAAAAGGCAGGACTTTCCCTTTCATATTACATGAGAATAATCCCAGGTTCCTTGCCGCCTCTGTCAGACTCTGATATCCCCTGTTAAATTCGTCCGGAACCAGCAGGCACTCTGCCATGCCCGTATCCAGATAATAAACTGCTTCTGTGGAGTTTCCGATTCCATAAACCAGCGCCCCGTGAAGATCCTTTGCCGCCGCACATTCTCCCGCCCTCGTCAGACTAACATCGTCCAGCGCGATCACCAGGTCTGTTTTCGACTGGTTTTCCAGATAATTATGATCTGTCTCTTCACAGGAAACACAAACGGTCCAGCTGATCCGGGCGCCTCTGTCCAGCAATGCATCCTCAAACCCTTTTTTCCGTCTGAGGGCCTCCACTGATTCCTCATTCTCTGCCACGATCCCCAGTGCTTTTCCCTCTACGTTTCCATTAAAATCCCGTAACACCTCTTCCGCCAGTGCCTTTCCCATATGATAATCATCGGGACATGTGACCGGAAGCTGGCATTTTTCCCCATCCTCCGATGCTGGATCTCCCACAAGCATAATGGGAATCTTTTTAGAGGCCTCTTCTAATCTTCTCAAGACGTCTTCCCCCGGAACAGGCTGAAGGATCACGGCATCCACCCCATTCCCGCTCTCATTCCCGATCATATAGATCTCATCCTCCAAAGTCAGAACATCTCCCGTACTGACAACAAATACCTCCACGCCCTGATCTTCTGCTGCCATTTTCAGTCCATAACGGAAAGCAGACCAGCGACTGGCATCCGGATCTGGAATGATCACAGAGATCCTCCGGCGGTCTTTTCCACTCTGTTCCCTGGTCATGATAAACGCCATTACAATGACCATTGAAGCCAGTGCAAATTCAATTATAATAAATATTCGTTTGCTGTTCATCATCTCTATTTGTCCTGTATTTCCCTGTTATTGATCTCATCTGCGCCAAACATAAACCCTTTTTCAAGGATTCTCCGGTTTTCATCGGTATAGGGCACGGCTGGTATACAGATGGAAACGGTCGTTCCCTCGTCTGGCTCACTTTCTACCACCAATCCGTATTCTTTTCCAAAGAGCATCTGAATCCGGTTGTTGACATTGATAAGCCCCACGCCAGAACCACGTTTATGGATCCGGTCACTGTCTGTCAATACCAATTCTGCCTCTTCCTCTGACATACCTAACCCATTATCCTCTACGGAGAGAATAATCCTCTCTCCCTGTTTCCGTGCCACCACTCGGATCTCCCCAAATTCATCCATACCGCTGACCCCATAGCTGATCGCATTTTCCAATAACGGCTGCAGCACCAGCTTTACACTGCAATAGGTATAGACAACTGGCTCCACGTCAAAGACGACAGAAAACGCATTTTTATACCGAATCTTCTGAATATTCATATAACTTTTCGCATGCTGCAGCTCATCCTGAACACGGATTATGGTCTGACCCCTGGAAAGACTGATACGAAAGAGTTTTGCCAGTTCCGAAATCATATACACCGCATCATCGTTCCGCTCCCCCTCGATCATCCATGTGATGGAATCCAGTGCATTATAGAGAAAATGCGGATTGATCTGGCTCTGTAGTGCATCCAGCTCACTTTTCCTTCTCTCATTCTGCTCCTTGACGATTTCCTGCATCAGCCTGTCGATCTGCTCATAAGACCGTTGGATCGAATTGCCAAGGTGCCGGATCTCCTGGGAGCCGCCGATATAGATCTCCGGCTTTTCTCCCGCCTCGTATTCCCTGACGGAGTCATCCAGCTTTAAGATCGGACTGGAGATCCTCACGGAAACCACACGATTGATCACAGCGAGCATCATCGCCATCAAAAGTATGATCATAATAATAAAATACCGGATATCAAACATACCCTGAGTAAATGTAGAATCCGGGATCACACCCACCAGCTTCCATCCCGTATAACTTACTGTCTTTATGATCAGTTTCCGGTGCTCTCCCCCAAATTTTTCTCCGTAAACACCATCCTTATATGTGGCAGCAACTACATTATTTTCCCGAAAGCTCCCACTGCTGATCTGCATCTGCTTTTTATGGTAGATGATCTCTCCATTGCTGTCACACAAATAAAAATATTGTCCCGAGTCCGAAGTGTTGGAATTGATGCGCTGCAGCATCCGTGAGACACCTGAGAAATCCATATCCACCAGCAGCACCCCGGGCACAGGAGTTCCCTTGTCCGTGAGATCCACCACACGGCTCAAAGAGATCACCCAGTAATATCGTCTGGTAGCATCATCAAACAAATTCTGGATATGAGGAGTAGAAAAGTGCATATTTTCCACCGCCTCCATCGCCTTTTCAAACCAGGACTGATGAATTACATCCGGGTCTTCCTTCTGGGAAGCCACTGGTTCCGCCGCCAGCAGACTTCCATATTCGTTATATATCGCGATGCTGCGCAGATGACTTCGATTTGCCTCATATATGATATTCATCCCCTGCTGTATCTTATTATCCTGGGATGAGAGATCCTTCTCCTTAATCACATTGTAATAAACGGTATCGGATATCTGCCGCATGGCAATCAAATATTCCTCCAGTCTCTCCCTGGTCTGTTCCATCGACATCTCTGTGTCCTGTATCATCTCCCGCTGAGACAGGGCAGAGAATTTAATGTACATTACAACGCCTAGAATCAGCATAATAGAAATCGAAATCAGGGAGAAAGCCAGCATGACCGTGGACTGCATTCCCTTTGGTTTTAATTTTCTCATATATCCCCAAAACTTAATGTTCACCCTCTATATGCTCCCTTCTGTATTTTGAAGGAGACACGCCAAACTTACGCTTAAACACATAACTAAAATAATTCGGGTCTGCGTACCCAACATTTCTTGCAATGATATAACTTTTCTCATTTGTCTCGATCAACAGCTGCGACGCCCGTTCCATCCGATAATCCGTCAGATAGCGGATAAAGGAATTCCCTGTCTCCTTCTTGAATACACTGGAAAAATAAGAATTCGACACCCCTAGTACTTCACAGACTCGATCCAGGGAAAGGTCTTCATCCCCATAGTTGTGACGGACATACTCCTCCGCTTTCGTCACAAAGGATCTGGTGGACTTGTTTCGTGCAAAAATCAACTTTTCGCGAAAGAAGAGACTGCAGTCCATGAGCCATTTCCTAAATTCATCCGGCTCCAGGTCAAATATACTGCTGTAGAATTTTCGGATATCCTGCGAAAAATCCGCCGCCGAAATATCATTATTTATCGCAAAACGATACAATGTACTCACCAGCTCCATCATGTCAACATGGTGCTGCTGCAGGGATTTGTTTGGAAACGCTATGTGTTTTAGATACCGGTCTGCTGCCTGAATCACCTCTTTTTCAGAACCCAGACGGATCATTTTAAAAAGATTTGAC
>ERZ808054.1811-NODE-1811-length-10590-cov-3.742129_pt1 | contig 10590 bp, 14 predicted proteins | sample MGYA00380201_ERZ808054 | MGnify/ENA primary metagenome ERZ808054 (study PRJEB31490, sample SAMN06133419) | mouse gut metagenome | isolation source: Z5_2 | host: mice | place: China: Chengdu | collected 2015-05 ... | reverse complement strand
ATTAGTTCTGGTCAGACAGAATTGATTGCGGCAAAAACTTTTGGGGGAAATGTTGTTAAACAGAGTGAAGCCATTATAGGGCAAGCATCTAAAACTGGTGTAAAGGCAGCTGCACTATCTGCTGCTGTCGGTGTAACTGCGAATGCGAAAAGAGTAGTCAACAAAGAAATTACGGTGAAAAAAGCATTGAACGATGTGGTCAAAGATAGTGCGGTAAATGCAACAGCAAGTGCTGTGGGAGATGCAGCGGCTACGGTAGTTACAATTGCAGTGGCTTCTACTCCCGCAGCACCGGCGGCTGTTGCTGCTGGGACGGTAGTTGGAGTCGGAGCTACTATAGCCACAGATAGTGTAATCCGCAATGCGGATTTTAGTAAAATGGCAAAAAATGTGGGGGATTTGAGAAGGAAGACCCATTATAAAATCAGAAACAGGCATAGAAGGCATAAACAGCCCATTATAGTATAAGGGAGATTTTAGAATGGACATAAAAAATAAGGTTGTAGGGTATCCGTGTAATTACAAGCTAAAACTAGTTACGATTAAGTTCACATGTAAGAAGTGTGGCAAACCATTTTTGAAGGATATTGATGAAGAGCAATATAAATATGTATTAAAAGACCCCTTTTTTTTGAAAAGTAAAACATGTTCCAAATGTAAACTTGAACAGATAAGGAGGGTATTTAAAGCATCCAAGAAAACATATAAAAAGTGATATGATGTATGCAGTCGGCCGATAACATGAAATAGTGCCGGCTTATGCATCATGAAATCGAAAATATGAGGAAAAAAGGAACGGAAAGCGCTCTGAAAACAGCTGCTGGTAAAAGAAGGAGACAGTTCGATAAAAATCTGGGGCCTTAAAAATCCCGGATTTTTGGGGAACTATCTCCTTCTTACACATCAGGGGTAAAAATTGCTATTTCCCGACAGCTCCATTTATTTACATCATGGGTAGGCAGTGTTTACCTAAGTGTGATGAAAAATATATTCTTTGATTGCATCTTCGGATATTTTCCAGTGTCCCCCAATCTTAAAAGCATCGATCTCTCCGTTCCAGATCAGTTCGAGCATTTTATTGCGTCCAACTTTCAGAATGGAGCAGCATTCTTTTAACGTATAGAGGGTTGGAAGATTCTGGTTCATAATAAAAATCTCCTTTCTTTATGTGTCTGATACAGTGTGTATCTGTTCAGTTCCGTTTATTAAAGTGTTATTCTGTGAGCGGAAAGTCTGTTTACGACCTGCAGAAATTTTTCTGCGTCCAGTGTATAAATGCAGGCAGAACCAAACAGAAATAAACGGTTCTCGTAAATTCAAAATTTTTCATGATACATTATTTCCCCGGAAAGGAGATGATGTATCATGGCTTATGTAATATCATCCATAAGCATGAAAGGCGGTGTTGGCAAGACAACATCGGTGCTGTGCCTCGGCACGGGTCTGGCAGACCGGGGAAAGAAAGTCCTGATGCTGGATCTGGATGCACAGGGCAGCTTAAGCATCGCCATGGGATGCGATTATCCGGATCAGATTCCGGTCACCATGGCAGACATGTTTCAGAAAATGAAGGATACCCGAAGGAATGGAAACATTGCGGAGGGTATCCTTTCTGCTTCTGAATATCTGGATTATCTTCCCGCGAACCGGAAGATGGCACTTACAGAGCAGGAGCTTGCATTGACAGAGGGAGGGGAGCAGTTTTTAAAACGGTTCCTCTCTCTTTTGTCTGCGTGCGGAAAAGCGTATGACTACATCCTGCTGGACGCTCCTCCGTCTCCGGGGATGGTAACAGTCAACGCACTGGCGGCTTCTGACGGTGTGCTGATTCCCACGCAGGCAGAATATCTGGCGGCCAAAGGGATGGAGCAGTTACTGCAGACGGTCCTTCAGATTCGCCGGATGTGGAACCCGAAGCTTCAGATTCTTGGGATTCTGCCCACCATGGTAAATCCATACACCAGAGACGGGAAGGAAGTCCTGCAGCTTCTGACAGAGACCTATGGTGACAGCATTGGCATCCTGCCCGTAGTACCTTACTCGGTGCGGGCAAAGGAGATCAGTTCCAGAGGGAAAAGTATCTATCAGCTGGACAGAGGCGGAAAGGTGGCAGAGGCGTATTCTCATCTGGTATCGGAAATCCTGATGCGGACAGAGTCAGGAGGGCAGGAAGGATGATGCTGACTCCGCTTGCGCAGATGCTGGAACAGAGTGAATCCGTGGAGGTGGAGCTGTCTCTGATTGACGCTTTTCCGGAGCATCCCTTCCGGGTGCAGGCAGATGAGGACATGGAACGGCTGATTGCCAGTATTCAGGAATCCGGAGTCATGGTCCCGGTCATTCTGCGCAGAAAAAAGGACGGACGCTATCAGACCGTTGCAGGACACCGCCGCTGTTTTGCCTGCAGGCAGCTTTTCATGGAACGGATTCCCGCAGTCATCAAAGAGCTTTCGGATGAAGAAGCCGTGCTTTGGATGGTGGAATCCAATGTCCAGCGGACCGGTATTCTGCCCAGCGAGAAAGCGAAGGCTTACCGGATGAAGATGGATGCGCTGGCAAAACAGGGTGAACGAAAAGACCTGAGATACAGTTCTACTTCCCGACAGTCTGTCGGGAGGTGGCAGAAGGAAACGGCAGAGCAGATCGGGACCGGCAGCGGCGACAGCGGCAGAAAAGTCCAGCGGTATCTTCGCCTGAACCATCTGCATCCCGGACTGCTGGAAAAGGTGGATGAGAAAAAGATGCCGTTCCTGTCGGGAGTGGAACTGTCCTACCTGCGGGCAGAACAGCAGGAGGAAGTATTCCGGTATCTGACGGAACATCCATGCAGCGTGGCGGTTGCACAGGCAAAACGACTGAGGGAGCTGGGAGAAGATTCCCGTTTTTCTCAAAGCCTGATTGCGCAGGTACTGCAAAAGAAAACAGAGGAGAAAGGGAAACTGCGGAAAAATCCGGAAAAAGAACCGTTTTCGGAGTATTTTCCCTCACATTACTCCAGAGAAAAAAGAAGGAGCATTATGGAAGCATTATTAAAAAAGTGGAAAAAAGGAGAGATTCAGCTGTGAAAAGAGAAAGTGCAAAAAAGATCATAAAGGCAGGTCTGGGCGTGATCGTGACCGTCGTTTCCGTAACACTGGAGATTCTGGGAGACATCCTGCGGAAAAAACCGAAACAGGACTGACATACAGCGGACAGGAACAGACTGAAAAACCATGAAAAACAGAGTCCTTTTCAAAGGACGGAAAGGAGTTGCGAATGGCAGCAGATGTGGAGACCATGTTCAGTACAAGAGAAAAACCGTGGCACGGGCTGGGGACGATCGTGGCGGAGGCACTGAATTCCGGAGAGGCGCTGGAAGCGGCAGGACTCAACTGGAAGGTGGTCCAGAAAAAGATTTATACAGGAGACCGGAAGCTGATCCCCGGATACCGTGCCAATGTCAGAGATTCTGATCACCGGCTGCTAGGCGTGGTCAGCGACCGCTACCGGGTGGTCCAGAATGAAGATGCGTTTGCGTTTACCGACGCCCTTCTGGGAGAAGGAGTACGCTATGAGACGGCAGGCAGCCTGCAGTCCGGGCGGAGAGTCTGGATGCTGGCAAAGCTGCCCAATGAATATATCATCCTTGGAGAGCAGATCAGCCCCTATCTGGTATTTTCCAACACTCATGACGGGAGCGGGGCCATCAAGGTGGCAATGACACCGGTCCGGGTTGTATGTTCCAATACCCTGAACCTTGCACTGAACACCACGAAACGGTGCTGGTCGGCAAAGCATACGACGAACATTGCGGACAGGCTGGAAGAAGCAGAGGAAACACTCCTGTTTGCAGAATCCTATATGACGGCACTGGGAGCAGAGTTTGAAGAACTCTGCAAAATCCGGATGTCTGATAAGAAAGTAATGGAATCCGTAAAGGAACTTCTCCCCATGAAGGACGACATGACGATCCAGCAGAAGAAGAACGTCCGGAATCTGCAGGAAGACCTGAAACGGCGGTATTTTGACGCACCGGACCTGCAGTACACAGGAAAGAACGCCTATCGTTTCGTCAATGCGGTCAGCGATTTTGCCACTCATAATAAGCCCCTGCGGGAGACAGTAAACTATCAGGAAAATCTGTTCATGCGGACCATGGACGGCAATGCGCTGATTGACAAAGCCTACCGTATGGTAAAAGCAGCATAGGGTCTGAACGAAAGGAGAGGAAATCATGAAGATTCAGCATGCAATATCGGAAGCTCCGTCCATGGCAGCTGTGGGAACCATGCCGTCCGTGACAGACGGTATGGGGAAAGAGCGGGAGCTTTCCGAAATGGCAAAAACAGAACGCCTGAAGGCAGTCTGTGTAGTCCGTGCCAGACAGGAGAGGACCGGATTCCTGTACAGCAGTCGGAAACTGGTGAAAAGCCCGGAAGACGTGCTTTCCGTCTTTGGAAGACTGTTTGACCGGGCAGGTGTGGAACAGATGTATGCGGTATCTCTGACAAAAGCGGGAGAACCGGTGGCGGTTCAGATGATCGCGCTCGGCGGCGTGGATTCCTGTATGGTCAGTGTGGCAGAGATCCTGAAACTGGTGCTGCTCTCCAACTGTCCGTCATGCCTCCTGCTTCATAACCATCCGTCCGGAAGCATCAGACCTTCCGGAGAAGACAGAACGGTTACCGACCGGGTGAAGCGGGCGGAAGGAATCATGGGGATTGAGCTGATGGACCATCTCATTGTCGGAGACCCGAAAACCGGATACAGCATACGATATGAACAGGAAGTCCATCTGCCGGAGACAGATCCGGAAAAAACCGGAGAAGTCAGGAACGGTATCCGGGAAATCACCTGTGAGCAGAAAGGAGCGTAAAACATATGATTTTAAACAGACTGACCAGTCAGGACCATCAGGAAGAATGGCTCCGCATCCGGAAATCCTATCTGACCGGAACGGATGCCGGAGCAGTCTGTGGCATGAACCCCTATAAAAGCGCCATACAGGTCTATATGGACAAGACCGGTCCGGAGATCGAGATTACAGATAATGAAGCCATGCGTCTGGGCAGGGATCTGGAAGATTACGTGGCCGGACGGTTTATGGAGGCAACCGGGAAAAAGGTGCGGAAAAGCAATGCCATGTATGTGAGTGAGGAACAGCCGTTCATGATGGCAAATGTGGACCGTCTGGTGGTGGGAGAACGTGCCGGACTGGAATGCAAGACCGCCAGTCCCTATACGGCAGACCGCTGGAAGGACGGAAATGTACCGGAATGGTATTACCTGCAGTGCCAGCACTACATGAAGGTACTGGAAGCGGACCGCTGGTATCTGGCGGTACTGATTTTCGGAAAAGGCTTTCGGTATATCTGCCTGGAACGGGATGAAGAGATGCTGAATGATCTGGTGTCCATTGAGAAAAATTTCTGGGAAAATCATGTACAGGCGAAAGTGCTTCCTTCACCGGACGGTTCCCGCAGTGCGGATGAACTGATCCAGAAGTATTTCCACCGGAGAGAAGGGGCAGTGACCCGCATGACCGGCATGGACGAGCAGATCACCAGACGAAACGAGCTTGCCGGTCTGATCAAAAAGATGCAGGCGGAGCAGAAGATCATCGAGCAGGAACTGAAGATGTATCTCGGGAATGCAAAAGCACAGATCGGGATCTCGGACCAGTACCGTGTTGCGTGGACGGAGTATGAGACCCGACGGATCGACACGGAACGGTTAAAGAAGGAACAGCCGGAGATTTATGAGAACTACAGTAAAGTGCAGAAAAGTTCCCGTCTGAACATTCATGCAGCGTAATCTGCAGAGACGAAAGGAGGATAAAAATGCCGGAGGAAACAGGATGTCTGATCATATGCTGGATATCATTATAAAGAATTCGGACCGGCGTCTGGATGCCGTTCTCTTTGCAGATGAGGAATACAGGCAGTCGGACCGGGAAATATCCGGAAGGCTCCGCTGTCTGAACCGGATGAAGCTGACCAGGAGACAGGAACGGGCGGTTGACCGGCTGCTTACGGCTTACAATGAACAGAATGCCTGCTGCAGCAGAATCTTTTATGAGCAGGGATTCAGGGACTGCGTTTCGCTGTTGAAGGAGCTGGGAGTATTCGGATGATGCCGGGGCCTGCGGGTACAGAAATGAGATAAACATACAGGAAGAAAAAAGGAAAGACAGGAAAATGAGTGCGGCAAAAGCAGAGCAGACACATTTTCCTGTCTTTCTGCAACTGGAAAGGAGGAAAGAGAAATGGACGTAAAACAGGAACTTGCCAGACAGGCGGGGAGAAGCGGAACTGCAGGAAAAACCAGAACCGCAGATAAAAAGGAAGTAACCCTGACAAAGAGCATGAGCATTGCGGACCTGATCCGTGCCATGGAGCCGGAGATCCGAAAGGCGCTGCCTTCCGTGGTGACGCCGGAGCGGTTTACCCGGATGGCGCTTTCCGCACTGAACAATAACCCGAAACTGCAGGAATGCACGCAGATGAGTTTTCTGGCGGCGCTGATGAATGCCGCGCAGCTTGGGCTGGAACCCAATACCTCTCTGGGGCAGGCATATCTGATTCCCTATAAGAACAAAGGGGTGCTGGAATGCCAGTTTCAGATCGGCTATAAGGGAATGATCGATCTTGTCTACCGCAATGAGATGGTACAGACCGTTCAGGCGCACTGCGTATATAAGAATGATGATTTTAAATATGAACTGGGGCTGGATCCGAAGCTTCAGCATGTCCCCGCCTTTCAGGACCGCGGGGAGCTGGTTGCGGTCTATGCCATGTTCCGGCTGCAGAACGGAGGGTTCGGATTTGAAGTCATGAGCAGAGGAGATGTGGACGCTTATGCAGCCCGTTATTCGCAGGGGATTGACAGCTCTTACAGCCCGTGGAAAAGCAGCTACGAAGAGATGGCAAAGAAGACGGTCATAAAACGGGTGCTGAAATATGCGCCGGTGAAAACGGATTTTGTACGCGCCATGAGTGTGGACCATGCGATTCAGAATGAGATCGGCATGGACATGAGCGAAATACAGAACCGGCAGGAATTTATTGAAGGTGATTATCAGGAAACGGAAGCACAGTAAGGAGGACAGAAGATGGCGGAAGAAAAAAGGAATATGGGAAGTTCGGGCTTTGAAGGGAAGGAAGAGCAGAAAATCATCCGGCTGGTGAAGGAAAGGATCCCCGGTATCTCCGTCGGGGCGGTAAAAATGAAGAAAAACAACGAATACGAAAAGGAAGGATTTGAGTTCCGTGTAAAAGACAGTTTTACGGGTATCATCATCTACAGGGAAGATGTGTCAGCTGCCTGCGGGGAAAAATGCACGGCGGAAGAAGCGGCTGATTATATCTGCAGTGCGGCAGAAAAGGAACTGCGGACGGTGTTCGACATCGGGGATATCCGTGACTGGAAAAAAGCCAGACGCCTGATATACAGAAAAGTTGTGAATTACGAAAGGAACCGGCACCGTCTGCCGTCCCTTGTGCACCGGAGATATCTGGATCTTGCCGAAGTGTATTACCTGAGGGTCCGGATTCCGGGAAAAGGATGCGGAACGGCGGAGGTATCGGTGCAGCTTCTGGAAGAATGGGGAGTTCCGGAGAAGGAACTGTCCGGATGGGCGGATGCCAATATGGATGCGGACGGATACCGGATACAGCCCGTACAGGAAGTCCTGCAGGAATTCCTTTCATCCGGAGAACCGGGCATTCCGGATCCCGGGATGTATGTGATTGCGAACGGCAGGAAGGAACTGGGTGCCGGGATCATGACCAGACCGGAATGCATGAAGGATTTCATGCGGCAGATCGGAACGGACTGCTATATACTTCCCGGCAGCACGCATGAGCTGCTGGCATATCCCTGCGGAAAAGACATGGGAGCGGAAGAACTGCAGCAGATGGTGGCGGAGGTCAATCAGACGGCAGTATCGCCGGAAGAGTTTCTGTCTGACCATGTGTATTTCTGCCATATGGATACCGGAGTGGTGGAACTCTGCAGCAGTGTGTAATGCACCTGTTTTCGTGACAGCAGACAGAAAACATGAATCAGACAGAAGCGGAAGGGAGACCGACAGACCGTCGGTCTCCTTTTCCGACAGTTCGAAGGTGTACCGGAGCAGATGAAATTTATCTGCAGAGAAATCGGGCACATCCGTAAAATACGTGGAGGAGAGAAAATGAATACAAAAGCAGAGATACAGAAACTGGCTCTTCAGAACATGCGGCTGGCATATAAGATCGCATGGAAATACCGTGGGCGTGGAATTGAGCAGGAAGAACTGCAGTCAGCCGCATTATACGGGCTGGTAAAGGCGGCTTCCGGATATGACAGCTCCAGAAAGGTGCCGTTTCCGGCATTTGCCTGTGCAGTGATGCGGAATACCGTCCGGATGGAATTCCGGAAGGCGAAAAAAGACCGGAGATACGTCTCCATGGAGGAGCGTATTACCGGTTTCATGGGAGACGGGAACAGCTGTGTATGGGCAGACCGGATTGCCTGCAGGGAAACCGGCTTCGATCAGGTGGAGGAAAAGGATTTTCTCCCGTCGCTGCTTTTGGCACCGGAGCTGACGGGAAAAGAGCAGAAACTGGTCTGGCTGGTGGTATGCAACGGAATGACGCAGAAGGAAGCCGGGGAGCGGACCGGTCTGTCGCAGCCCCGTGTGAGCAGGCATATCCGGTCGGGAATGGAGAAAATAAGGAAGAAATATATGGAGACCATGTATCCTGCCGGGACAGCGCAGGGTATAATTCAGAAAAAACAGGCAGGAGGAAGAGATTATGCCCAGATATGGAATCAGCGTGAGGGAAATCCTTAAGAGAACGGTTATTGTGGAAGCGGAGAATGCTGAGGATGCTGTACGGAAAGCAGAAGAAGCAGTGGAACGTGATGAAGTCCTTCTGGATGTGGACGATTATGATGACCGTGAGATTGTGCCGTCGGAGTATTGGGAAGGAGGCAGGATTCCTGATGGGGAAGACGTCAGCTGTTACTGGCGGCTGGAGGGTTGTGACGGTGGCACATAAAACAGGAACTGACGAAAATGAAGTGGGAGGAAATGGATAAAAATATCATATGCAAACTGGAAAATGATTTGCATTTTGAAAAATCGATGATAAAGGATTTGGCTTCTGATGCCATAGCGCAGGAACTGCGAGATATACAGAAAGCATATAGTGATATCAGATTATGTGAATTCGGAGAGCAAGGAAGAATGATATTGTAGCGTTTTAATATCTTTTTGATTACTATTATCGTAACACTGAAGAGATTCCTGAATTATGTGGCAGTCAAGGTTTTGGTGATTTGTTCCAATGTTCCAACAAAATTCTATTTTATATATGCAGAAAAAAGTTAAATATAGTATAAATGATATCTTGATATATAAAAGTATTTATTGGAACATTGGAACAACAGCATTTATAAATCGGAGATGATAGTTGGCTTGTGCTTTTTCTAAAAATCCTCGGATATTAAAATACGGAGATATATTGAATCCTCCATGATAATTTGACTTCTTATTGTAGCCCAGTTAGATATAGAAAATATATTATGAGATGTATGCAGTTCGAAGGCATAAGTAATAAGAGCTGTTCTGGCAGATTCAATTGTAGGAAATTTCTTTCTTGCAATATTTATATGAAAAAAAGAATGGATATTCGTAGTAGCGTTAGAGAAGAATAGGATTCTTCCGATTGCACTTCCATATTTAAATAGTTGCTTTGTATCAGACCAATTCTTTTTGCATATGTTTATTGCTTCAGGGTAATTTTTCCATTTTTTAATAAAGATTTCGATGCTATCTTCTATTGAATTTATATGAGATGGCATATATGTTTTCTTAAACTGTGTTTTATATTGTTTATGTTTATTTTTTGGAACATATTTTAGAGAGTTGTTGATTACAGTGGATATGGAAGAATGTTGAATAATTGCATCATTAAAGATGGATTTTATTCCCTCCTCCAAACCAGGGATCATCCCGTTCATGCTGACGAACAGGATATCCTGTACGCCACGTTCACGAATTTTATTGAAGATCTGTTTCCAGAAATATTTTTCTTCAAGCCAAATGCCTATGATGTCTTGTGTACCATTCATATCATATCCTGATATTATGTATGCAGTATGATTTACTGTTTTTTTCTTCGGACCAATAGGAACAGAAAATGAATCTACAAAGAGAAGAGCATATAACTTCTGTAATGGTTGCTTTGTCCAATTATTCGTTGTATCTATAACGTAATTTATAATTCTTAATATGGTTTCAGGAGAGAACCTACAACCAAAGCTGTCCTTGAGTTCTTCTTTGATTGTATGTTTATCATTTCCTTTTTTTAACATATGTAAAATTTGTGGTAACAATAATTCGGGTGGAATTATAGCACATTGAAATAAAGGTATTGCGCCTCTTTTTCGAATACTTTTACCTTCAGGGAACATATTTGATACAGTTTTCCATCCATATTGTTTCGATACGTATTCTATTGCATCATAATATTGTATAAAATTGATTTCACGATTTATAAGACGGTTTTGTTGGTGTTGCAATTCGTTTAATAGATCTCTATATTGTGTGTTTTGAATGGAACA
>ERZ808054.1807-NODE-1807-length-10628-cov-4.280068_pt1 | contig 10628 bp, 9 predicted proteins | sample MGYA00380201_ERZ808054 | MGnify/ENA primary metagenome ERZ808054 (study PRJEB31490, sample SAMN06133419) | mouse gut metagenome | isolation source: Z5_2 | host: mice | place: China: Chengdu | collected 2015-05 ... | reverse complement strand
TATCGTGCTCATCACAGAGCGCACGGATGCCTTCCAGGAAATCCTTCTTCGCCGGATAGATTCCGCCCTCGCCCTGTACCGTCTCCAAAATAATAGCACATGTTTTCTCATTAATCAAAGCTTTTACGCTGTCCAAATCATTATACTCCGCAAAATGCACACCCGGCATCAGCGGCTCGAACGGCTCCTGATAGTGCGCGTTTCCGGTCACGGACAACGCCCCTATGCTTCTTCCGTGAAAAGAGCCGTTCATCGCAATGATTTCATGTCCCGCATGAGAGTCCCTTGTGAAAGCATATTTCTTCGCTGCTTTGATTGCGCCCTCGATTGCCTCTGTGCCGCTGTTCGTAAAGAAAACGCGGTCCATCCGGCTCGCTTTTAAGGCACGCTTTGCCGCCCGGATAATGGGCTCGTTGTAGTACAGATTCGATGTGTGCATCAGCTTATCCACCTGCGCCTTTAGCGCCTCGCCGTATTCCTCGTTATGATAACCGAACGCCTGCACCGCGATTCCCGCTGCAAAATCCAGATATTCTTTTCCGTCGGTGTCGTAAAGGTACACGCCCTCGCCGTGGTCGAATACGACTGGAAAACGATTGTATGTGTGAAGAATGCTCTCCTCCGCATCCTTGATATAGGATTCCTTATTCATGATAATACCTCTTTTCTTTCTCGCCCAGAATCGCCGTTCCGATTCCCTTGTTCGTAAAGATTTCAAGGAGCAGGCAATGCGCGATCCGTCCGTCCAAAATATGTACTCTCGATACGCCGTTCTCGATCGCATCGATACAGTTGTTGAGCTTCGGAAGCATACCGCCGCCGATAAAGCCGTCCCCGATCAGTTCATGCGCTTCCTCAATGGAAAGTTCGGAAATCAGCGTACTCTTATCCGAAGGATCTTTGTATACCCCTTCAATATCCGTCAAAAATGCAAGCTTCTCCGCGTTGACCGCCTTTGCGATCGCACACGCCGCATCGTCCGCATTGATGTTGTAGCTGTTGTACTCGTCGTCCATTCCGACCGGACATACAATCGGAAGGAAATCCTTCTCGAGCATATCATAGAGAATCTTCGGATTTACCTTGGTGATTTCCCCTACAAAACCGATGTCCTCCCCGTTCGAATACTTCTTTTCTACCTTTAAGAGTCCGCCGTCCTTCCCGCTGATGCCGACGGCGTTGACGCCAAGCTCCTGCACAAGCTTTACAAGGGATTTGTTGACCTTATTTAAGACCATCTCCGCGATTTCCATCGTCGCCTCGTCCGTCTTTCTCAGTCCGTTCACGAATACCGGCTCCATGCCGACTTTTCCGACCCATCGGCTGATTTCCTTGCCGCCGCCGTGCACGATGATCGGCTTAAAACCTACCAGCTTAAGCAGCGTCACATCCTGAATGACATGACGCTTTAACTCCTCGTCCACCATCGCGCTGCCGCCGTATTTTACAACGATAATCTTACGGTTAAAGCGCTGGATATAAGGCAGCGCTTCTATCAGGACAGACGCCTTTTTCAACAGTTCCTCCATTGACCTGTCTTCCATTTCAAACTCCTTCTTTCTGTAACAAAATTTAATTTCGGCTGTTTATTGGTTAAATTTTGTGATATTTGCCGTATTCAGCGTAAAATCATAGTAATTCAAATCCTCGCGGAACGTCCAGCCGACTCGTTTCCAAAAATGGTTCCCGACCTCGTTTTGCTTAAACGCAATCAGGGAAACCTTGTTAATCTCTTCTTTTTGCAGCGCCTTCATCGCAAAGACAGCCATCGCCTTTCCAATCCCTCTTTTGCGGTACTCCTCATGGACACAGACATGGTAAAAGCAGCCGCGCCTGCCGTCATGCCCGCATAAGATCGCCCCGACCACACGCCCGCCGTCCTCTGCCACGACGCTTGTAGAAGGATTGCGCTTCAAAAACCGGCTGACCCCTTCCCGCGAATCATCGATCGAGCGGATGCCAAAGCCGTGAATCGTCATCCAAAGCGCACGGACGCTGTCGTAATCCTCTATTTTCATTTCCCGCACGGTTATCTGCGGCGCTTTGCATCCCTCCGCTGTCGGTTGCCCTTTTTCTTCTTTTTCTATCCTCATTTTCTGCTGTCCTTCCATTTCGTGTGCGGCGGCTAAGCACGCTGCCATGCATTTTCGTTTCTGCTACGGAAACAGCGGCGCCATCGAAAGCCCTTCTGTTTCCGGCAGCCCGAACATCAGGTTCATATTCTGCACCGCCTGTCCCGCCGCGCCTTTTACCAGATTATCGAGCGCGCCGATCATCACAATGCGCCCGGTGCGCGGGTCGATTTTAAAATTCAAGTCTACATAATTGCTGCCCTCTACCCATCTTGTCTCTGGATAAACGCCCGGTTCCAGCACCCGGATAAACATTTCTTTCGCGTAATACTGCTTATAAACCTCCCGAACCTCCTCCTCTGTCGGAAGGCTCCCGTCCGGCTTTCTTTTTAGCGAAGCATACTCTGTTGCAAGGATGCCCCGGTTCATCGGCACCAGGTGCGGCGTAAAGCTGATCATAACCGGACGCCCCGCTGCATAGCCAAGCTGCTCTTCGATCTCCGGCGTATGCCTGTGCGACGTGACGCCATACGCTTTGATATTTTCGTTAACCTCACAGAACAGGTTGTTTACCTTTGCGCCCCTTCCCGCGCCGGACGTGCCGCTTTTTGCATCGACAATCAGCGTATCCGGGTCAATCAGCCCTTCCTTTATAAGCGGGTAAGCCGTCAGAATCGAACAGGTCGTATAACAGCCTGGATTTGCCACAAGCCGCGCCTGCTTTACGGCTTCCCGGTTTAATTCGCACAGCCCGTATACCGCTTCTTGCATAAACTGCGGGGATTTGTGCCCGATCTGGTACCACTGCTCATACACAGCCACATCCTTAACCCGGTAATCCGCGCTCAAATCAATAAACCTCGCCTGCTCCAAATATTCTTCCTTCATCACGGACGCCAGATACCCCTGCGGCGTCGCTGTAAATACAACATCCGCCTGCTTTGCCAGCTCCCCGATATTGTCATCCAGACAGCTTTGCTCGATAACCTCAGCCATGTTCTGATATACCGACGCATACGCCTGTCCCAGATAGCTCCTGGAACCAAGCCAAATAACCTGTACGTTTTGATGCCCTGCCAAAATCCTGGCAAGCTCTGCGCCGGCATACCCGGTCGCCCCTATAATTCCTGCTTTTATCATGATCCACCTCTTATTTTTTCAAACTATCGTTCCCGGCTTTCGCTCGCAAACAAATCTATATTACTATAATATAAACAACCCGAAAGCACAAGCATTTTATCAGCTTTTTTGCCGATTTGTGAATATTTATGCATAAAAATTGTTTTTATGCATCCTTTTTCAAAAAATATGCATAATTTTCCATTTTGTCCAATCCGAATCCGTCCATCTGCATATATGCCGCCGCACATTCTGGCACGCAGTTTCCCGTTTCCTTCTGCGCCCTGGCATTTTTACCACATCAAGCCGAATAAATATTTATTTTTTTGCATAAAAAATCACTTGCGTTTCGAGAATAAGTGTTGTATATTAATAAGCGATTCAAAACGATCCAAATATATTATCATATTCAGAAAGGACGTAACATACTATGAAAGAAAAAGTTGTCTTAGCATATTCCGGCGGACTGGACACCACAGCCATTATCCCGTGGCTGAAAGAAAATTATGACTATGAAGTCATCTGCTGCTGCGTAGACTGCGGGCAGGAAAGTGAGCTGGACGGGCTGGAAGAACGTGCAAAATTATCCGGCGCCGCAAAATTATATATCGAGGACATCACAGACGAATTTTGCGACGAATACATTATCCCTTGCGTACAGGCAGGCGCCGTTTACGAAAACAAATACTTACTCGGCACATCGATGGCACGCCCGGGCATTGCCAAAAAATTAGTCGAAATCGCAAGAAAAGAAGGCGCCAGCGCCATCTGCCACGGCGCTACCGGAAAAGGCAACGACCAGATCCGTTTTGAGCTGACGATCAAAGCACTCGCGCCAGACCTGAAAATTATCGCCGCATGGCGCGACGACAAATGGACGATGGACTCCCGTGAATCCGAGATCGAATACTGCAAGGCACACGGCATCAACCTCCCATTTTCCGCGGACAACAGCTACAGCCGTGACCGCAACTTATGGCACATCAGCCATGAAGGACTGGAGCTGGAGGACCCTGCAAACGAGCCGAACTACGACCACCTGTTAGTCCTGGGCGTATCTCCTGAAAAAGCACCGGACGAAGGCGAATACGTTACAATGACATTTGAATCCGGCGTACCAAAATCCATCAACGGCAAACAGATGAAAGTCTCCGACATTATCCGCGAACTGAACCGCTTGGGCGGCAAGCACGGCATCGGCATCGTCGACATCGTGGAGAACCGCGTTGTCGGCATGAAGTCGCGCGGTGTCTACGAGACGCCTGGCGGAACGATCCTGATGGAGGCACACCAGCAGCTCGAGGAGCTGATCCTCGACCGCGATACCTACACCTTGAAGAAGGAGATGGGCAACAAACTTGCCGATACAGTGTACGAGGGAAAATGGTTCACACCCAAGCGCGAGGCGATCCAGGCGTTTATCGAGAAGACGCAGGAGTACGTGACAGGCGAGGTGAAGTTCAAGCTCTACAAGGGCAACATCATCAAGGCTGGCGAGACAAGCCCGTACTCTCTGTACAATGAAAGCATTGCCTCCTTCACGACAGGAGACCTCTACGACCACCATGACGCCGAGGGCTTTATCAACCTCTTCGGGCTGTCCTGCAAGGTGCGCGCGATGAAGATGCAGGAGAACGAAAAGAAAAATTAGGGCAAAAAAACGACCTTTAAACATAGTTTAAACTGTAAGAGAACATTATGAACATACTTTATTTAGTCGCACTATATCTCACCGTGATCAATCTGACCGGCTTCGCCGTGATGGGCATCGACAAGAGAAAGGCGGTCAGGCATCTCTGGCGCGTCCGGGAGTCCACGCTCTTTCTCATCGCCCTCCTCGGCGGAAGCGTCGGTTCGATCCTTGGCATGCGCATGTTCCGCCACAAGACCAGGCACTGGTACTTTGTGTACGGGATGCCTGCGATCCTGGTCCTGCAGATTTTGCTCGCGGTATTCATTTTGACGAGGGGATAGATCATCCCCTCAAAATGTTTCAACGCCCGATCATGGATATTTCCTGTATCATGACTGAGCGATTCACTGCATTCGTTTCACCCTGGCATGTTTCTGAAAAAAGGCTATCCCATAACAGTGGATCCGCGTATAACCGCAAAGCCCCTCGACATACTTCTTGTTGACGATCTGGCTGACAGCCGCGTCACAGTCCTGATCCATATCCTCTTCTTTCATGGACCTCTTTGCTTCTATGATCATTGCACGGCGGTTGTCATCATCCTTCAGGAGTATATCCGGTCTGCCAAGCCCCTTCTCTTTATTGGACTCTACCTCGTAACCCAATCCAACAAAGACACCTGCAAGAAAGGCATGGTAATAGTCCTCATGATAATCATTGTAACTGATCGTCCTCCATAACAGGTCTGAAATCACCTTGGAAGCCTCCTGTTCGTCACCGTTCCACAGCGCATCCATCATAGATTTCTGGGCACTGTTGTCTATCGTTTGCCGAAATAATTCCACAACAGTGTCCTCAAATATAGAAGCGATCTCTCTGTTTGGGATCCGCAGCTTGACTGTCTCTCCCTCCTCCTTTTCATCTGCTTTCGTGAGATATCCTGTCATCAGGAGTACACTCCACAGATGATCCTCCGACGAATGCAGTGTGTCATAGGTGAGATCATCTGAAACCGTCTGTACGATCGTACCTTTGTTCATCAGGATCTCAAATTTACCTTTCACCTTGAAATCTGTTCTCTTTACAAATGTGAGCAGTACCCCATTGTGGCTAGTGTTTTTCCAGTAGTTCTTCGGTTTGGCATTTTGCCTCTTTTTCAGGGCAGAGAGATAATTCATCACATCCCACGGGCAGTACACAAAGCTATCGCCGAACACATAACCGTCATACCACTCTTTGATCACTTCCGCCTTGTCCTCCCTGTCAGCTGCCAAAAGCAGTTCTGTCACTTCATCCCCGGTAAAACCAAAGAATCCGGAAAAATCCTCATCCAGCACAGAATACGATGAAAAGTTATTCGTGCCTGTAAAAATGCTCTCTTTTGCTATGCGAAGACAGCCTGTGATCACAGCAAACTCAAGAAATTCATTGTCCTTTAGCGCCGTTCCCATCAGTCCTCTGAGCACCGCAAGCATGGCGGAATAAAACGGATTCCCCACCGCGCTCATCTCATTCGCCTTGGCGATCGGCACGTCATATTCGTCAATCAGCAGGATCACCTTTCTCCCATAGACCGCATGCATCATCCGCATGATGATTTTCAGGGAACTTCTCACATCACTTTCCTTTGCAGTTTCAAACATAAGTTCTTTAAACACTTTGCGATCAGCCGCATTGACGCGCTCTTCTTTATATAAGGACTCCCATTCCTTACACACATCTGCCAGTCTCGTCTGAAGCATTTTGTATGCGCCCTCAAAAGTCTCAGCTTCCACATCCTTAAAGGAGATGAACAGGACCGGACATTGATTCATCCATTTCTCACAAAATGCTTTGTGTTTTGTTATCCGAAGCCCTTCAAAAATTTCCCTGCTGTCTTTCCTGATGCTGAAAAAATTCGACATCATGTTCATCATCAATGTCTTGCCAAATCTGCGCGGTCTGGTAAACAATGTAACTTTATTTTCTGTCTCCTCCACAAGCTCATATAGGATCTCTGTCTTGTCCACATAGTATTTACCCGATCTTCGCAGATCCGCAAAATCGGTTTCCCCAACACCCACTCGAAATGCCATAAAACAACCTCCCCACACCTTTTATCAGGCTCTCGGTGTCCCTTTGTTCAGAAGATCTTTCAAGCTGTGCACCACAATTCATGAGGCGCACGAGGAACGTACGCCGGTCAAATTTGTGTACATCTGACGAAAAATCATCCGCAAGAGCAAAAAGATTCCGAGAAACCATTTCTATTATGCCAGCCACACATACAGCAGGATCAGCGCCGTCAGGAAACAGACATTTGCCACTGTAAAGAGCAGGATATACGCCCCCTTGCGGCTGCCTGCCTCCTTAGCCACATATTTATACGAGATCAGGCTCGCCATGGATGCGATCAGCGTCCCGAGTCCGCCCAGATTCGTGCCGACGACCAGCCCTGCGTAGTCGTCCGTGAACCCCGACAGGAGCAGCGCCGCCGGCACGTTGCTGATGATCTGGCTGGCAGCGATGGACGTATAGACCTCCCTGCCGGCGATCATGTCCTGCATGAATCCACAGAAAACAGGCAGTCTGCCCACATTCCCGATGAAGACAAAAAATCCCGCGAACGTGAGGAGCAGGGAATAATCGACCCTCGCAAGCACCTGCCTGTCTGCCGCGCATACCACAAGGAAGCCCCCCACAAATACCGCCTGCCACGGCAGTATGCGCCCGACCGCCATCAAACTCACAAGAAACAATATCAGGTACATCGCGATCTTATACTTCGCTGTCCCTGCTGCCTGCCCCGCATCCGATGCGTCCTGTTCAAAGGCATTTTCAAGCTGAAAATCCTGCGACGCGCCGCCCTGGATCAGCCCCCACACTGCCAGGAGCGCCAGAGACAGCGCCGTATAGGGAAGCATCAGTCCCAGAAACGCGCCGACGGAAAGACCTGCCTTCCCGTACAGGTACAAGTTCTGCGGATTGCCGACCGGCGTCAGCATGCTTCCCAGGTTCGCCGCGATCGTCTGCATCACCACAACCGGCAGGAGCAGCCGCTTTTTCTGCTCCCCGCCCAACAGATCGAGCACTGTAAATGTAAACGGCACAAACGTGATCAGCGCGACATCATTTGTGATCAGCATGCTGGAAAAAAAGCAGAGCAGGACCAGCGTCAGAACAAGCCCCCGCCCGCTCTTCACATATCCGAGGAGCTTCCTGGCGATCGCCTTGAACACGCCGATCCGCTGCAGTCCCGCCATGACACTCATCAGGCAGAACAGTATTGCCAGTGTCCGAAAGTCAATATATCCGAGATACGCCTTGTCCGGCGGCACCGGAAATGCCGAGACTGCCGCCAGCACCAGCGCGACACACAGCACCGTCTCCCTTTTCAGAAATGTGGTTATTGTTGTCATCATCTTTTTCATCATTTAGCGATCGATCCTCTCACGTTTTTTACTTTTGTCAGTTGTATCATCTGCCCTGTCTTCATTATATATAAAATTCCTTCTCCCTACAATATGCACTTTCGCGCTCTTTGCTTTATTACAAAACAACACTTGTTTCTGCCATAACGGTTGTGCTATTATAGTAATAATAACAAGTCGATCCGCTTCTTTGTGACTCTTTTTGTGAGTATTGCAAATACTTTCGGAAAACGGCAGGAACGCGGTTGACAAAATCTGATAAAAAGAGGTGTATACAGACTATGCATATAGCAATTTGTGACGACAATGTGGCGGACCGCAAACATCTGGAGCGGCTGCTCTCCAGGGAATCCGACAAGCGCGCCGGCACCCCCAATATTTTGTACGTGGACTCCTACGGTGAAAAGATGCACTTTCTCGCCAACCCCTTGAAGTACAACCTGATCTTCATGGACATGAGCACTGAGCCGGGCATTGTGGAGTTTATCATCGAACATCTGAATGCGATGGGTTATCACGCCCCGCTGGTGCTGTACTCTGACAAGATCGACTACACGCAGATCCCCAATCTCCCGGACTACGTTGTGCACGCCCAAAAGCCCTATATCCCGGATCCACTCCCCGGCTTTCTGGCGCTGGGCGATGCAAATGTCACCGGACATGTTGTCACCGTGTCCGTACATAGGGACACGGTACTCACCCATATCCCCAAGTACACGATCATGTATGCCGTCGAGGAGAATGATGCCTGCCGGCTGCATCTGACAGACGGGACATCGGTCGCTGTCGATGAGCAGATCGACGAGCTCCGCCAGCTCTTCGAGCCGTACGAGGAGTTTGCGCGCGTGAACAGGAGCAGTATCGCCAACTTCAAATACGTGTCCGCCGTCATGCCCATCACGCTCGTCATGCAGGATTCCAGGGAACTTAAGATCCCGTTCCTGCGCTACCGGGAATACAAGTGGCTGAAACAGGAAATGGATGAACTCGACTAGAGTTCATCCATTTTTGCGGCAATTGCCCCTATATCGTCACGATCACGCCGCCCTCGTTGGCGTACATACTGCTCACACCTGCAGTGTCGAGGATCAGTGTCTCCTTGAAATGGAGCTTTTCCTCAATGTGCCTGCGCACACACTCAGCCGCCCTGGGATTGCTGCAGTGCGTGATCATCAGCCGCTTGGATGCGGGATCCACCGCCTCCTCGACCGCAGTGTCCGCCAGCCTTGTCAGCGCCTTCTTCATGCCGATCCCCTGACCGAGCTGAATGATACTGCCGTCGTCAGCGCCCATCACAGGCTTGATGTTGAGCGTGGACGCCACGAGCGCCTTGACACCGGAAAGCCTGCCGTTCTTTCGCAGTGTGTCGAGATTCTCAAGGACAAAGTACGTGTTCATCCCGCTGACAAACTGCTCGACCTGCCTCGTTACCTCCTCAAAGGATTTTCCCTGTTCCTCAAGTTCCATGATCTTGTAGACGATCTGTGTCTCTCCGCAGGACGCCGACTTGGAGTCGATCACGCAGATGTCTTTCTCACCGTGTTTTTCATGGTACAGGCTCTTCCCGAGCACAGCGCTGTTATGGCTTCCACTGAGCTTTGACGATAGTGTTACCACATACACGCGCTCCGCCTCCGTCTCGTATGCTTTCAGATATCTCTCCGGGGACGGGCAGGCTGATTTCGGACACTCCGGACATGCCGCCACTGCATCGAGAAATTCCCTCTGGTCAAAATCCATATCGTCCTCTTTCTCATACAGATCACCCACGATCAGGGTAAGCGGTACGATCTCAAACCGCATATCCGTCTTGAAGCTCTCCGGAAGCTCGCAGCAGCTGTCAACAACTATTTTGTATCTCATCAGTCTCTACCTCTCATTTCTCTCCGCACTATTTAATATAGTTTTGATAACTATGTATCATCTTATCACATATCGCATCGTTTGAAAAGAACTTTTTGCAAATACTTGAAGTTTCCGGTAAATACCATTATAATGTCCCTTATCAAGGAACTGTCCAAAAAGGAGAATCACATGATCGCACTGGAGATTAAAGGAACTAAGAATATGATGAATTCCCTGCTCGCATCGGAGCAGTTTGATTCGTTTCTGGTCGAGGAAGTTGTCGTCACGACTTTCAACACGTTTCACATTGACGGGCATCTCGTCAAGGAATTTTACAGCAGCGAGGAACTTGAGGCGCTTGGTATCAGCAGCCAGCCGACTGCCTTCTCACGCTGGAAGGAGATCCGTCCCGTCTGTTTCCAGCTGATCAGGGGAAAGAAAACACCCGTTTCTTTCAAGGTCGTCCTCCACGCGGCGCCGCAGCTGGTCGAAAAAATAGCTGCAAATCCTGAATGCGGAGTTGCAGCCAATCTCATCCGTTCCCTCGCG
>ERZ808054.1806-NODE-1806-length-10638-cov-6.563299_pt1 | contig 10638 bp, 12 predicted proteins | sample MGYA00380201_ERZ808054 | MGnify/ENA primary metagenome ERZ808054 (study PRJEB31490, sample SAMN06133419) | mouse gut metagenome | isolation source: Z5_2 | host: mice | place: China: Chengdu | collected 2015-05 ... | reverse complement strand
GAAGTAATAAATCAATAAATAAGACAGGTGTAAATCCTGTCTTATTTATTGATTATACCCAAAGTTCAGAAAGAACCTATACAGCACGCCGCCCTCTTTTCTCTGGTGATACTTCTCACACCTTCAATTTGTTATTCTTTTATATAGTCAATTTCTGTCAGATTGACGCCCGCTGTATTGAGTAATACTTTTAATAATATATACTCTTCTTTAAGGTCAGCATATGTTTCAGGTGCATTTTCCTTTTTAGCCAACACCATGCGCCTTTGTACCTTTGCAAAATCATCAAGCGCAGTTTTCGTAATTTCAAGACCGCTTGGCATACAATCACCTACTTTCTTTATAATCTCTATTAATTGTTACATCTTTATCATAACAGTTTACGCAAAAGGTGTAAAGACTTTATATACAGCACGCCGCCCTCTTTTCTATTTCAGTCAATCTATATCATACTCTTATTGATTCGCTCAATCACACAACTATGCGGTTTCTTGATACTATTCTTGTCATAGTTGATTCCAACAAGCAGAATTTCCCCGGCATAGTTTTCCAGCACCTTTGTATACTGCCTGTCCTTCATCTGTTGTATCGCGGCAGCGGCTGTTTGACAAAAGGAGACACACTTTCGTGTGTCTCCCAAAATATCAAATCTAAATCTTAGCACTGCTCAACGAGCTTCTTCAATGCTGCGAGTGCTTCGTCTGGAAGCTTGTCATAGCCTTCCTTCTTGGTTGCGAAGCCTTCCACTGCATCTACACGGTTCTGCATAGCTGACTTCAATGCTGCCACATACTCTGCATTGTTCATATCCGGCTTGAATGCATCACTTGTCTTTCCTGACCAGTCATACATAATCTCGATATCGTCGAAGTTGCCCCACTTCTCGAAGTTTGCTTTTCCTTCAACGATTGTCTCAAGAATACCTAATGTGTCTGCCGGTTTTACCTTTGTGCCCATGAAATCGCCTGTGTTCACAATATAGCATGCAACGTCCTTCTCCTCAACCAGCTTCTTGAACTTCTCGTAGTCGTTTACCAACGGATAGGTTCTGAACGGATTTGCATAAGGAACGATTCTCAGTGCATTCAAGTCTGTACCTGCTGCAACACGCTCTGCGGTAGAAGTCTTGGTAGCAAGTGTAGCACCCATAACAGATGCAAGCGCTGCGCCCTTTAATTTTACTACAGGAGGAATTGTCGGGTCCTTCATAATCCAGAAGATTGCATTTACAGGTGCGTCAATCTTGTCCACACGGTTTGGCGACCACAGTTTAGACTTGATTGCACGTCCGTTACCATTTCTGATATCCTCTGTTACCAACTGAATCTTGCCATCTTCATCCATCGTAGCGGAGCAGTTCTGTGCAGATAATAAGTACTCATTGTCAGGACATCCTGTAGGATAGTCTGCTGTCTTGTCAAAATAAGTAGGCTCCAGTGCGATAGATGCACAGGTATCTGTATTAATGATGAAAGCGTCATCGTGAAGCACTTTGATGCCGCCAAATGCATCGTACTTGCCGCCATGCTTTGCATGTGTCAGTGTAGACTTGCCTGAGCCTGACAATCCGTATACAGATGCCACGAACTTCTGTCCGCCTTCCAGAGAATACTCTTTCTGTCCGCCGTGGCAGGAAGCATAGCCATTTCTGTTTGCGAGTGCCCATGCCATTGTCAGTGTGCCCTTCTTGTGCTCACCAAAATACTTCATACCAAGAATTGCTGCGCAGTTCTGGTTTGTATCGAAATAGCAGAGTGTCAGAGGATCACTTAAACAGCTATAATCAACGTCCGGTGCCTCGTGTGGTGCCCACTGAGGATCAGAGAAGATGTAGATATCCGGCTCATTGCCATCGCCAACCGGCTTAGAGGTCTTGTACATTTTTACATATTCATCAGACATATACTGGAAGTTGATCATCCAGTTGTAAAGAAGGTTCTCTTCTCCTTCTGGAATCAGGAGATGTGCCTTTACCATAAACTCAGGGTCAAGACCTACGAAGCACTCTGCATGATACATTGTTTTCCAGCGTGTCTCATACACAGCATCCATAACCACTTTGTCAAGCTTTGTCTGATCTACGCCCGGCTCGCCTTTGATGCGGCGTGCTGCTGCGTAGCGCCCTGTAACCGCTCCATCATTGAATAACAGAACTCTTGAATCCTTCTCAAGACCGAATGTCTCTCCGTCCTTGATCTTCATATCGGTAACAATTGTTCCCGGTGAATTCTTTGCTAACTCATAGGCTTCCTTTAAAGTGTTTACCTTCACTACGTTGTTTCCGTAAAAAGCAGCCTCGATGATAGAACGTGTCTTAGAAAATCCTACCTTTCCAGCACCAATCTCGGAAATGGGATAATACGCTTTCGTTGACATATAAGATCCTCCTTAAGATAATAAAATTTTATTTCAAACCGTTGTGACGCGTTGAATTGTCTGAAACGGTTATGATTGTAGTTATCAGGGGTTTTCCCTAACAATATGATTATCTCAAAACCTTAGATAAAAGTCAATAAAATTAACATAAACTTCTCAAACAAATTATAGTGGACGGGTTGCCTTTCTGAGCATTTCAAGCGCTGCCCCCTCAAAATAAGGCGATAACTTCTCATAGACACTTTCGTGATAGGTATTAAGTCTACGCAGGTCAGACGGCTCCATGTACTGTGTATCAATAGCATCTAAGTCAATCGGCACATAGGTCAAATGCCGAAATCCCATGAACTGACCGTACTCGTTCTTGTCCTCCTTCACAATTTCAATAATATTCTCCGTGCGGATTCCGTGACTGTTCTGCACATACATGCCAGGCTCGTCAGAGACAATCATTCCCTCCTCCAGCTCAGTTTCCGGCAGCTCTGGTCTATACTGCCATCTCAGCCCATGCGGTCCCTCATGAACATTTAATATATATCCGATGCCGTGCCCTGTGCCATGCTTGTAATCCAGCCCGCACTGCCAGAGTGGTTCCCGTGCGATGATATCCAGATTTCTCCCAGTACAGCCGTATAAAAATTTCGCGTCTGCCAGGCGCAGCATCGAACAGGCAACCTTCGTGAAATGCATCTTCATCTCATCCGTGACAGCGCCCAGCGCGATCGTTCTTGTCACATCTGTGGTACCGCCCTCGTATTGTCCACCTGAGTCAACCAAGTAAAATCCGTCCGCCTCAATCACGCTGAAATGCTCCTCAGTCGCGCTGTAGTGTGCCATCGCAGCATTGGCTTTGTAAGCGCTGATTGTAGGAAAAGACAAATCAAGAAATCCTGGAATTTCAGCTCTCATACCATCCAGCTTCGCCGCTGCGCTCAGCTCATCCATCGGTGTTTTTCCAACATTTTCCTTCATCCAGAAGAGAAACTTTGTCAGTGCTGCACTGTCCCTGATATAACATTCTCTGATATGTTCAAGTTCAATAGGGTTCTTGACCGCCTTTAACTGTTCTGTCGGATTTTTTTTGTCTATCAGTTCTGAGCGGTTTTGAACCAGCTTATAGAGCATGTAACTGATATCGGCTCCAGAGCACCACACTTTTCCATTCATCTCACATGACTTTAAATACGCCGCAATATTGTCATATGCCTCACAGCACACGCCGCTCTTCTCAAAATGCTGCACTGCCTCCTCGGTCAAGGCATCCTTCTGGATAAACAATACTGCCTTATCCTTTGAAAGGTATGTATAAGAGAGCGCTACGGGATTGCAGTCAACATCGTTTGCACGAATATTATAAAGCCACATAATATCATCCAACTTCGAAATCAGAAGATGTTCTGCCCCCTCCTCTGTCATCCTTTCTCGTACCTTGGCAAGCTTTTCTGACACGCTCATGCCGCAGTTTTCCTCTGACACAATCCACAGTTTGCTCACTGGTCTCGCTGGTCTGTCCTGCCAAAGCTGTGCTGCGATATCATTGTCATAGACAAATGTGATATTTTTTCCGGCAAGTGTCTCCTCGAGTTCTTTTCCAAAAAAAGCATCCACCACTCTGCCGTCGAAACCGATTGTCTGACCATCTGTGACATTTTTCTCCAGGTACTCCTTAATTTTCGGAACACCCTCCTCTAACATCTTATATAAGACAATACCTGAACCTTCCAGCTCCTTTTCTGCCTGTTCAAAATATCTGCCGTCCGTCCACAATCCCGCTTCTTTGGCGCTTACAACAAGCGTTCCGGCAGAACCAGTAAAACCAGATAAAAACTCACGCATCTTAAAATGTGCATTGACATATTCTGAATTGTGATAGTCTGCTGTCGGCACGATATAATAATCAATCCCAGCCTCCTTGAGCAACTCTTGCAGCGCTGCGATACGCTGTTTTTCTATTTCTCCCATAAAATCCTCCATTCTTGTCAACTTAACTTTAACAGCCAACCAGATATTTTTTTTGCGCCTGTATAAGCATCACACCGTACGCTGTGACTCCGATTACCAGCACTACCCGCATTACGTTTTTCGCCAGTGGATATCCCACGAGGATATCAAGTGCTCCCACCAAACCTGTTGTCAACAGCACGATGCCTATTGCAGTTGTATATGGAAATGTAAACCTGATAAAACCTGCTGAATCCTTTGCCCGCTCGATCGGAAAATCTTTTCCCACAAGCATCTCTGGAATTTGATTGGTTGATTTCATCCGTATTGCCTGGTAAACGACATAGATACCGCACACCATAATCAGCAAGTCTAATATCATTCCAAAGTGTATATGTATCCCTTCTTTCTCCATCGCCCTTTTCCTGACTCGTTCTCTATATCAAAAATATGAATAAAAACTCCTGTCCCTATATGCAGACCAAGAGTTTTTATTCATCTTATTTATTTCGCGTATTAAACGCCAAGAAAACGCATCACAACGGACTTCATGTCCTCCTTATCACAAACTGTATTATGGAGAACGGGCGCTGTACGGATTTCCTCTATTGCCTTTGGCACTGCGACATTGGCAATCCTAGACAACTCATCTACCAGCTCAAAATCTCCCATTGCATCGTATTTTTCATCAATCGCATTCATCACGCTTCTTGTGAATTTAAACGGACTTGCCGTTGATGCCAGCACAGTTTTTGTGTTGTCCCCGGTCTCTTTTTTGTATTTACTGCATACGGCAGCAGCGACAGCCGTGTGTGTATCAATCACATATCCTGTCTTTTCGTACAGCTTCTTGATCATCTCTGCTGTCTCTGTCTCCGACGCATAATTTCCATAAAAGTCCTCCATCTGTGCTCTCATATCATCCGTGATTTCATATTTGCCAGATGTAGATAATTCCTGCATAAATCCTGCATTTTTGTCTGCATTCGCACCTGCGGTCAGATAAATCAAACGCTCGAGATTGCTCGAGATCAGAATATCCATAGAGGGTGAGCTTGTCAGCACAAACTCGCGGTTTCTGTCATAAATACCTGTCTCAAAGAAATCATACAATACTTTGTTCTCATTGGATGCACAGATCAGCTTTGCAATGGGTACACCCATATTCTTCGCAAAATATGCTGCAAGGATATTGCCAAAATTTCCGGTGGGAACGACAACATTCATCTTCTCCCCTTCCTTAAGCTTTCCCTCCTTCAGCAACTGTGCATAGGCATACACATAGTAAACCACCTGCGGCACAAGTCTTCCGATATTAATGGAATTGGCAGAGGAGAACTGAAAACCTGCCTGGTTCATCGTCTCAGCCAGCTCCTTATCGCCAAATAACTGCTTTACGCCAGTCTGCGCATCATCGAAGTTTCCTGTGATGCCAACGACAAATGTGTTCTCCCCTTTCTGTGTCACCATCTGCTTTTCCTGTATCGGGCTTACACCGTTTTTCGGATAAAATACAATAATCCTCGTCCCCTTCACGTCTGCGAAGCCAGCCAGTGCTGCCTTGCCCGTATCGCCGCTGGTCGCTGTGAGGATCACGATTTCATTTTTTACATGATTTTTCTTTGCCGATGTGATCAGCAAATGCGGTAAAATGGAAAGTGCCATATCCTTAAACGCGATCGTAGCGCCATGGAATAGCTCCAGATAATATGTACCATCCGCTTCCACAATCGGTGCAATCACCTCCGTGTCAAACTTGCTGTCATATGCTTTGCTGATACACTCCTTGAGCTCTGACTCCGTAAAATCCGTCAAAAACAGCTTCATCACTTCGTAAGCTGTCTCCTGATATGTCATTTGTGATAATTCCTCAAGACTTCTGTCAAGCTTTGGAAGCGCCTCTGGCACATACAGACCGCCATCCTCCGCAAGTCCTTTCAAAATCGCCTCGGACGCGCTTACCGCCTCACTGTTACTCCTGGTGCTTTTGTAACGTAACTCCATTTCACTTTCTCCTCTACTCATCAAATCTAACACTTGTATCTCGTGCTCTTTTCAATGGATAAGTATATCATAGTGTTTTAAATTATACAATGCCCAATTCCTGTATCCTTCCATATACCTTCTCAAAAATATATTGATAGTTCTTATTTCGCTCTACGACCTCCATAAACTTATCTTCGTTAAAAACAATATGGGTATGTTCCTTATATTTATATGCCAGCTCTCTCAGCGATTCCTTCGTATTAAACATCTGACTTAACGTATCGCTCGCATCGTGCGCAAAATAATCTGCCACCAATGCACAGTTGAAGTCAAACAGCGGTGCCAGATGCTCAATGTTCCCCGTTTTATTATTCATCATAAATCCATAATTCTGCGTATGCCGGTCTGTATTGACAATAATATAATCCAATACAGGAATACATGCAAATTCCGCTCCCCAATGCTCAAGGCAGTATTTCCTGAAATCTATTCCGCATCGCCTGCAATAATCCATTACCTCCCATGCCTCCACGAAGGAATACTCCTCTCCGACAAAATTTTTGCAGATCGATACATGCCCCATTCCATCCATCATAGCCTTGTCGTCACCGACGTATCTGACACTCTCGATTGTGTTTTCAAAGCATTCCATAATCTCCGATGCCAAAATCTCCATCCTTGTGTTCACTGAATCCTTTGTCTTATCTGATTTCAACAGATACAAAGTATTCCCCATGCGAACCCAGCCTTTGCGGAAAAGTCCCTTTGTCGTCAACTCTGGGCAGATTGGACTTGTCGTGACTGTGGGACTGTATCCCCCCAATGACAGATCGATAATATCCTTTAACTTATTTTCCCGGATATTGATATCCTCCCATCTGTCAGAATCATCCTCATCCTGTATCCAATAACTGTCCTGAATTGATACGCCCTTACACCTGATACATATGTCTACCCTATTATCAATCGTGTCTGTCTGTGGTATCTGATACGCGGCATAAATCTTCTTGGCGTTGTCTCTTGACAATGATAACATCCTGCTGCTCAAATAATTTTTTACCGCCTGCACATTTGATAAAATATTATTCATCGAAAGTGTTTTCTTGATGTTAGACCGAAGAGAATAGGGCAGCAAATTTTCCTTGAGTACCTCCACTGTAAAATCAGGAAAGTTAAAATATAGTATCTTTGTATTTTCTAACATTAAAAACATTGTTCTCACCATTTATCTTAATAGTAGCGTACACTCCAAATATAGTATATCATAAAATAAATCATCACTCAATATTTTTATCTCGCATAAAAATCATGTCCTCCATAAGAGAACAAAAAAGTTAACTGATTATCAAACCATTCCACATTTTCAGCCACTGCATACTTTCGTGCCATAAAGAAAAGCGCACCACCCGAAATGTCCTCTCCTCGAAGCGCACTGTACACAACTTCCTTTGTCTCGTCCGACACTGTGACCTCGTTGATCTTACCGTTTGACACAGGCGAAAACTGTGTCACATTCTGTGCTTTCTGATATACAACATCTGTGACATTATTCGGAAATTTTTTGTTTTTCACACGATTGATCACCACATTTGCCACCAGGAGCTTTCCTGTTCTGTCCTCACCTCCTGCTTCCGCCTCCACAATTCGCATGAGCGTGTCCAGATCTTGCTCTGATACATCTATACAATAACGGGGTTTTAAGATCTCATATGAAATGATACGCTCTAAGGATTCAAAACGTTCTAATGCCACCTGCTCTGTCACCACAGATACTTTTGGCTGTGTATCAGCAGTTTCAGCTTGTACCTCATACTGCTTCGAAAATATCAGTAATGCCGTGAATATGGTGTATGCAATAAATAAAAGGATATTGCTTTTTGAATACATCATCCGTTGTTCTTTCCTTTCAAATTTTACCTTTTATTAGTCTATTCGCTTGTCCTATAAAAAATACTTAAATATTTCTTAAAATCATTTCTAGCTGCCACACCATTAGATTGCAAAAGAACTTGATGATCCAGATCAATATTATCTACTTGATAACTTCCTATGGTATACTCTCTATTCAGTGTAAGTTCTTTTCCATCCTTATCTATGATAATTGGTTTACTCTGATACTGATTTGTGAAACTATAAAACATTTTGTTTTGCATAATCTATTGGTGAACTGTTTCAAACATAATAACAATGAGGTGATGAAATGTTATATAAAAAAATCAGAGATTTGCGTGAAGATCATGATTTGAAGCAAAGAGATTTAGCTGATTACCTGAACTGTACTCAGGTTTCTTATTCTTATTATGAAATTGGAAAACGTGACATACCAACCGAAGTATTGATAAAACTGGCAAAATTTTATAATTGTAGTACAGACTACCTATTAGGGCTTACCGATGTAAAAGATCCCTATCCTATAAAAACCAATGGAAAAAACAATCCCGAAAAAGTTTAGAAATGGAGGAAACGATGAACATCGTCATTGCAATGGATTCTTTTAAGGGCAGCCTGTCCTCTATCGAGGCCGGAACTGTCATCAAAAATACGATCGAAAAAGTTATGCCTGATGCGGACGTGCGCGTCTGTCCGCTCGCCGACGGCGGCGAGGGCACAGTGGACGCACTTACCCTCGGAATGGGCGGTGCACTGGAAACAATCACCGTGACAGGACCTCTTGGAAAACCTGTGAAATGCGTCTATGGAATCCTTGCGGACAGCCAGACTGCAATTATTGAAATGTCTGGCGCCGCAGGGATTACGCTTGTTCCAGCGCAGGACAGAAACCCACTCCACACATCCACATATGGCGTAGGCGAAGTGATCAAAGATGCAATCTTAAAAAAATGCAGGCACTTCATCATCGGCATCGGCGGAAGCGCGACAAACGACGGTGGTGCTGGTATGCTGCAGGCGTTGGGCTATGGTATGCTTGACGAAAATGGAAATCAAATCCCTTTGGGCGCAAAAGGTTTACAGAAGCTTTGCACCATCACCGACACTTCTGTCCTTCCAGCACTCAAAGCGTGCTCTTTTCAAATCGCCTGTGATGTGACCAATCCGTTGTGCGGCACGCAAGGATGCAGCACAGTATTTGGACCGCAAAAAGGAGCTGATGCCGCCATGATTGCCCAGATGGACCAGTGGTTAGCCCATTACGCAGTGCTTACTGCACAAAAATACCCTCATGCAGACGCAAACCGGGCTGGAACAGGCGCTGCCGGCGGCTTAGGCTTTGCCTTCCTCTCTTATATGAATGCAGTGCTGGAATCCGGTGTAAAAATCGTATTGGAGGAAACAAAACTAGAAGATTATATTCGCTCCGCCGACCTTATTGTCACTGGCGAGGGCAAGCTGGACGGTCAGACTATATTCGGAAAAGCACCTGTTGGCGTCGCGGGTATTGCCAAAAAGTATGGCAAAAAAGTGATTGCCTTTTCGGGCTGTGCCACGGAGGATGCCGCCGCGTGCAACCAACACGGAATTGACGCATTCTTCCCTGTCTTACGAGATATCCAGACACATGAGGAGGCGATGACACCTGAAAATGCAGCAAAAAACCTGTCCGCCACCGCAGAACAAGTCTTTCGGTTCCTAAATCTTTTATCAAACTGAACACGACAATCAGACCTTCAATTTGAAAAGTGAGGTAATTTTTTGAATGAACGTAAAGAGGATTCTATTCCATAAAATTTATCATTTGACAATGACATTACTTTTGGATAAGATGACTATAGAAGAGGGTACTGCCGATAGATAGTTAGCCCACTAAACATTTTTGTGTATGATTGCTTCCAATAGCATATCCAAGTCCGAACGCTGTCAGCACCAAACTGATTACTGCAATCAGATCTTTCATAGTTCTCATTTGCATCACCCTCCTTTGTCCATATATTTCCGTACTCTGTACAGATTAATTATGTAATCAGAGATTACATTGGATTCGGAGGGCTAACCTCCTACCATTATGACAATACCCATGAGGGCATTATAACCTGCAATTTTACCAAAGGATTAAAACATTGAAAACCAAACGAAAGGAATTATAAATGGACCCTATGAACAATTTTCTAATGAAACCCAAAATTGATTTCGCCTTCAAGGAAATTATGAATGACGAAAAAGCCCGCACCGGATTTCTAGCTGCTGTATTGCATCTGGACCCGGCAGACATCAAATCAACCCGTATACTCAACCCATATTTGCGACAGGCACATGCAGATGACAAGCTTGGCATTCTCGATGTCAGGATTCTGATGAATGACGATACGGAGATTGACACCGAAATCCAGCTCTCAGAATTAAAGGTATGGTCTGACCGCTCCCTGTTCTATGCCGCTA
>ERZ808054.1805-NODE-1805-length-10643-cov-3.894851_pt1 | contig 10643 bp, 8 predicted proteins | sample MGYA00380201_ERZ808054 | MGnify/ENA primary metagenome ERZ808054 (study PRJEB31490, sample SAMN06133419) | mouse gut metagenome | isolation source: Z5_2 | host: mice | place: China: Chengdu | collected 2015-05 ... | reverse complement strand
AGTTCCAGCTTGTGCTTTAGCTCCTGCGTCTTCGACACATCATACCAGAAGTAGAGACAATACAGATTGATCACCAGGACGAGCACACAGTATAGGATCAGCCACTCATACCCGAACCGGATCAGAAACACATCGGAACTGACCGTAAATAGAAAAATGAGGGCTGCGCTGAGCACAGGCACCAGAAGCATTCCGCGGATCTTAAACAGCGGCTGTACGGACATATATCTTTTTCGGATCAATACCCGAAATACAAAAGTGACCATGACCAGCAGGCAGATCTTTAACAGGATCATCAGATAGACATGGGTCCTGTACTCCAGAGAATAGACCTCGTACAGCTTTGCCGCCATATAGATCGAAATCACCTGTGTCGCATACATGCAGAACATAAAGCCAACCTGATATAATATCCCTGTCCTGCTCCTGTGATACAGCAGATATCCCACGAAAACGTAATATGATGTAAGTGTGATCATCGTCACGGCATCATCCTGCCAAATCCTGGGAATCACCACCGTCGATAATGCGAAAATGATCCATGCCGCAATCCTGGCGATACGGCATATCATGCTGTTTTGTACTTTTCCGTCATGCGGCAGCAGTGTGACAGGATACATAGAACATACTGTCAGGGAAGCAATATCGAGCAACGCAAATACCCAGTCTGCGATCGTCGGCATCTGTCAGCCTCCTTCCGGTCTCTGACGCTCCAATGCAGTTTCCAAGCGCCCTGATAAATAATTTGTAAGCTCCTGTTTCCATTCCTTCTGTTTCTTCTGTGACAATGGGATCTGGTCGCCGTTGTCCATGAAAATGTCGAGATTCCTGACATTTTTCACATGGAGGAGATTGACGACAAAACTCTTATGGGGCATGGAAAATCCCATCGCGCTGATGCGATCATAGATACTGCTGATCTTTCCTGTCATATGGTAAACATTCTGGATCGTCACCATGCGGATCTTTCGGTTTGTGAACTCAAAATAGCAGATGTCGGATACGTCGATGCACACTGTTCCTTCATATGTATGAAAATCCAGGATCCGCTGCTTGTCCGCTTTTTTCACATAGCGGAAGATTTCCTCCAGCACCTGCTGCAGCCGCGCGGGCGCGATCGGTTTGAGCAGATATTGAAATGCGTGAACCTCAAACGCGCCCACCACATAATCGCGGTAGGATGTGAGATAGACGATCTTTGTCTCATGATCCCGCTCACGGATCCGCTTTCCTGTTTCTATGCCGTCGATTCCTTTCATGTCGATGTCGAGAAAGATCGCGTCAAAAGAATCGTATGAAGCAAGAAGCGCTTCCCCGGAATCAAAACAAGTGATCCGGATGTCCTGGCTCCATTCCCTGATGACGCCAGATACCATCTCACATATTACCGGTTCATCATCGCATATCGCAATCTGATACATGTTATCCCCCTAACCTCAAGCGCCGCATTCAGCCAGCGTAAACCTCCTTCACTTGACACAAACTCCGATCAGGATTGTGAAATCTTTGATTTCAGGCTAATCTTATATAGATCGCAACGCACGTCTGGCAGAAAACATTTTTCAAACATGCTTTAGTATATCAAAAACCCCCAAAAATGTAAATTTGCATCGTATAAAAGATGAAAAAAAATGTATGAAATACCAATTTTGGCACATACTGAATCCATATATCAATGAACCAGCGATGTGTATCGCTTGAAACTCAGAAAGGCATGGTTACCCATATGTATCAAGAATTTGAAGAAAATAAAAAATATATATCAGAACTGCTCCACAGTGATGAATCGTTTGACATTGTGAGCAGGGATGTGCGAATCGGTGATAAAAATGCCGTTTTCTACTTTGTCGACGGATTCTGTAAGGATGTACTGATGCAGAAGCTCCTGCAGTTTTTGATGGGATTAAAGGCTGATGATATGCCGCAGAATGCAAAAGAGTTAAACCAGCTCATGCCTTACGTTGAGGTGGATCTCACCAAAGATTTCAATGAGATTGCCAAAAATGTGCTCTGCGGCGTGTTCGCGGTCATCATCGAGGGTTTTGATGAATGTCTCCTGATCGACTCGCGTACCTATCCCGCACGCGGCGTATCAGAACCTGAAAAGGATAAGGTTTTGCGCGGTTCCAAAGATGGTTTTGTAGAGACCGTCGTATTCAACACTGCGCTGATCCGCCGGCGCATCAGAAGCACGGACCTGCGCATGGAAATGCTCAGTGCCGGAAAGGCTTCCAGGACAGACATCGTGCTGTGTTATATGGATAACAGGGTCGACAAGGAATTTCTGGGAAAAATACGTGACCGCATCAACGATATCAAAGTCGATGCCCTGACACTGAACCAGGAGAGCCTCGCAGAGTGCCTGTTCACATCGAAATGGTACAATCCATTTCCAAAATTTAAGTATACGGAGCGCCCTGACACTGCCGCAGCACAGATCTTAGAGGGAAATATCATTATTCTGGTAGACAACTCCCCCTCTGCGATGATACTGCCGACCAGCATCCTGGACATGATACAGGAAGCGGATGACTTTTATTTCCCGCCCCTCACAGGTTCGTATCTCAGGCTTTCGCGATTTTTGATCCTGATACTGACTTACTTTATCACGCCCACATTCCTGCTGCTGATGCAGAATCCAGACTGGATCCCGCCCGCCTTTGATTTTATCGTGGTAAAGGAAGATATCAATGTTCCGCTGATCTGGCAGTTTCTGATCCTGGAACTTGCGATCGACGGCTTGCGGCTTGCGGCAGTCAACACGCCGAATATGCTGTCCACACCCTTGAGTGTCATGGCAGCGCTGATCCTTGGCGAGTTCTCAGTGAAAAGCGGCTGGTTCAATGCCGAAGTCATGCTGTACATGGCATTTGTTGCCATCGCCAACTACACGCATCCCAGTTATGAACTCGGATATGCCATCAAGTTTTTCAGACTGATCAACTTGATCCTGACTGCAATTTTCCAGTTCTGGGGGTATCTTGCCGGTGTCATCCTGTTTTTTGCCGCCATTGTCACCAACAAGATGGTATCTGGCCAGAGTTATCTCTATCCGCTCATTCCATTCAGCTACCAGAAACTCAGCCACGCACTGTTCCGGCACCGATTGCCGAAATCGGCGGAATAAGATCGAGCAGGGGAAATCTTTTTCCCCTGCTCGATCTTTAATTCTTTCCAGTCGATCCAAATCCTCCGCGGTTTGCGCCTGTCAGTTCGGAAACCTCCTCAAATACAAGCTCCGGCTGCTGTTCCATGATCCTGAACTGGCAGATGCGGTCATTCAGATGGATCACCGTGTCGCGCATCGCATACATCGGAACAAACCACTGATCGTCATTTCCGCAGTAGCCGCCCTCCCCGGTCTCGCGGTCGGGCCCGTCGATCACGCCCTGGTGGTTTACCTGTATCAGACCGAAATTCTTGAAAGTAGAGCTCCTTGGAACTACGTGAGCCTCATAGCCTCTTGGCAGCTCCACCGCTATACCCAAAGGTATCAGTCTGAACTCCCCCTGCTTCATCTCGACATCCTCAGAAGCCCTGAGATCGATCCAGTTCCCCTTTGATATCTTCTCCAGTTTCTGTACTTTATCCGTAAAATATTTTATCTTTATCGTCATCATTACGCCTCACACGCATTTTTCTTGATCGCGCAGCTGCCATTCGCACTGAACGGCACAATATTCCGATCCGGAATCCCCGCCGCCTCACGCCCCATGGGAATGTCGTCATAATCCCCGCAGTGGAGCACAGGGATCCGAGGATCCTCCTGAGCCAGCGAAGCCTGTACATCGATCACACGCTGGTTGCTGCTGCCCTTCCACAAAAGTGCCGTATCTCTTTTGTCCTGCACAAATTCGCCGTCGACGAGCACATCAATATACTTGATCACAGGATATTTCATGACGTCCTCCCACACATCACCTGTGTAGAGCCAGATATTCTTATCCGAGTATTTTTCCTTGATCTCCTTTGCGAGTTCCTTCACGCCCTCCCTGTTCGCGCAGTGGAGCGGATCCCCGCCGGAGAATGTGATCCCCTCGATATATGGTTTGTCAAGCTGCTCAAAGATCTCGGTTCTGGCGGCATCATCAAATGCCAGCCCGCCATCCGGATCCCAGGTCGTAGGGTTCTGACACCCCCTGCAGCAGTGCTCACACCCCGCCACCCACAAAACAACACGGAGCCCGTCCCCGTTCAACATATCATCCTTTGTGATATTGTGATATCTCATAATCAATCCAACCTCCAGAATCCCTGCATCTATCTATTCCACGAAGAACGCCTCCTTTGGCGTTCTTCCAAAAACGACTGGTGCTTCTTAGGGCGCGTCCTTTGCACCCTTAGAAGTACTTCGTTTTTTACATACTTTTGCGTTCCGCGATCTCCGCCATTTTCGCATCGTTGAGCCTCGTGTCCCCGTGGACACGGGAATACGACAGATACCCGTTCATGCGGTCGATCTTCGTCAGATTCTTGCTGCCGCATTTCGGGCACACGTCCATCTCGAGCTCCTGGTGCCCGCAGTCGTCACAGTAAGCCAGCGACAGGTTGACACCCTCGTAAAATCCCATCTCCATCGCGCGCCGCACGAGTGTCTTGATCGCCGAGATGTTATAGTCGATCGGATATTTCACATACTGGATCTTGCCGCCGTTGGACAACTCCCAGAACCGGTATTCCAGATCCTGTTTCTCGATCGGTGTGATGTCCTCCGTCACATGGCAGTGAAAACTGTTGCTGACGTACTCCCTGTCAGAGACGCCCTCCACAATGCCGTATTTTGCACGGAACTGCTTCACCTGCAGACCGCAGAGGTTCTCTGCCGGCGTTCCGTATATCGCATAGAGGTTTCCGTCCTCCTCCTTAAAACGATTGACTTCCTTGTTGATATACTCGAGTACTTCCACCGCAAACGCGCCGTCCTCCACGAGCGATCTGCCGTTGTAGAGCATCTGAAGCTCATTGAATGCCGTGATGCCAAAGGAGGCTGTCGCATATTTCAGCAGCGGTTTGATCTTGTCCGAAAGTTTCAGATGACCGCCCAAAAAACCGCCCTCACAGTATGCCAACGGATTCGTCGAGGCACGCATATTCCCCAGATACGCATAGGTTCTGATGTGCAGCTGCCTGATCAGATTCAGATAGTAGTCGAGCACCTCGTAGAAATCCCTGCTCTCCTGCCTTGCCTTGGCAAGGATCATCGGCAAGTGCAGCGAGACCGCTCCGACGTTAAAACGCCCCACAAACACAGGCGTGTCCTTGTCATCCGCGGGATGCATGCCGCCTCTCTCATACCACGGCGACAGAAACGCGCGGCAGCCCATAGGCGAGATCACCTTTCCGTACTGCTTGTACATGCTGGCGATATAGCCCTTGCCCGTCAGGCTGAGCCAGTCGGGGTACATCGTCTTTGCGGAGCACTTGACGCCCGCCTCAAACACCTCCTCGAGAGGTTGTCCGGGACCATGCAGGTTTTCATCGTACAAAAAGACGATCTTCGGGAAGAGCACAGGCTTCTTGCAGTCCTTTTTGCCCTGTCCTTTCCGTCTGACATTCAGCATCTGTATCGTTGCCATCTTCGCAAAACGCTCTGTCCCGATACCAGCCGTCACCGTGATGAACGGGTAATCGCCGCGGCTGCTTGCCACTGTGTTGAACTTGTACTCCCAGCCCTGAAACCCCTGCTCGAACTCGCGCTCCACGTCGGCGACCGCCACCTCTTCCGCCTTCTTCTGGTCGATGCCGAGACTGACATATTTTTCGATGGCAGACTGGTATGTCTTTTCCGCGTAGGGGGCAAGGATCTTGTCGACTTCGGGAACGGTAAAACCGCCGTACTGCTGACTTGCAGCGCTGAGCACGATATCGCCGATCACATCGAAAGCCACATCCAGCGACTTGGGTTCATTGTACCAGATATTTCCCATCTCGAAACCGCCGGAAAGTACATTTTCAACATCAAAGAGGCAGCAGTTCATCGTGTCACGCCGCGCCGACATATCGTGAATATAGATATAGCCGTCCCTGCACGCCTGGATCTCCTCCGTCGTCAGGAAGAATTTCTGGTACAGCTCCTTGTTGAACTGGTTGAAGATAAGGCTCCTCTTGGTGGAAACAAGCGCAGAATCCGTATTTGCGTTCTCCTTGTCGCCGACATACATGATCGACTGGCTCTTTTTGTACACGTCATCCATCATGCGGACAAAATCCTGCTTGTAGTTTCTGTAATCGCGGTAACTCTTTGCCACGACCGGCTTCACGTCCTCCAACGCGCTCTCGACAATATTGTGCATCACCTGGATGGGGATCTTCTCGACTTCCATCTCGTCCACCTTGTCGATGACATCCTGACAGATCCGGCGTTTCTCCTCATCCGTAAATTTTGTCAGTGCACGGTAGGCAGATTTCCCCACAGCAGTGATGACCTTCTGCACATTGAACGCCTCTTTGCTGCCGTCCTTTTTGATCACATAGACGGTTCTTTTCGGCTTGTAAAGCACACTGTAATCGATTTCTTCGCTCATTTACATCCTACTCCCTTATACGTGTTTTCCTTTTATATAGTGTCTGTTATTTAATCACTATACCAGATATAGTGTCTGTATACTAGTATAGAGCAACAAAATCTTGTTGTCAATCACAAAATCGAGTGTTGCGCACAAGTCATAACAGGTCAGCCTTCGGCTCCCTGTTACAGGCGTCAAGCCATGCAAAAACCGCTTCGCGGTTGGCTTGATGCCTCCAACCACGATGCTTTCTCACAGACTTCGCGGCGCAGTGCGAAGTCCTTGGCTGAACTGTAACCACAAGTCCGACAAATGAAAAATTCTTTTCCTGAATAAGAAAACGAAAAAGTGTAAAGACTGCAACTATACAGCTTTACACCTTCTTGCAACGCTTTATTCTTTTACCTGCTCTGACTTTGCCTTCGGCTTCCACACTTTGACACCGATGAATCCGCCGATCCCTGACACAGCCGCAATCACTGCAAAAACCATCAGGTATGATAATACCATTCTGAAAAATTCTATTACATTTGACATGATCTTACCTCGCATTCCGCCGCCACCAGCCTGGATTCCTGTCCGAAACTGTCGCCGCATAAAATTTATACCACAATCATACCACTTTTCTTAGTATATCGTCAAGCGTGGAATTTCATTCTTCCCTATTATCCAGAAAAATCTTTTCAGCCACTCGATCTTGCTCCCACATTTCTCTTTTATCCTTCCAACTTCTGCCAACCTGTGATATAATGAAAACCTGCCGGAAAACACGATAACGGATCATTGTGTGAAAAATGGCAACTGAAATCAAGGAATAATGTAACAAATAAAATAATGGAATGGAAATGAGGAAATCTATATGAGACTATTGATCATACGACATGGCGATCCTGATTATGAAAACGATACACTGACCGAAAAGGGCTGGCGGGAAGCCAGGCTGTTGGCGGAGAGACTTAGCAAAATAAATATCAAAGACTTCTATGTGTCGCCGCTTGGACGCGCCCAGGCCACCGCATCCTGCACGCTGGAGAAGATGAACCGCACCGCTGCCACCCACGAGTGGCTCCGCGAATTTGCGCCCTCCATCAAACGTCCCGATGTGGTTGACAGGCGCTCGATCGCATGGGACTGGCTCCCCAAGGACTGGACCGGCGAGGCGTGTTTTTATGACCGGGATCAGTGGTGGACACATCCGGCTATGGAGGAGGGAAATGTCGGCAGGGAGTACCAGTGGATAGCGGACAGTTTTGACAAACTGCTGGCGGAGCACGGCTATGTCAGGGAGGGCGGCATCTATCGTGTGGAGAAGCCAAACCATGATACGCTCGCTTTCTTCTGCCACTTCGGAGTGGAATGTGTCCTATTGAGCCATCTCATGAACCTCTCCCCGATGGTGTTATGGCACCACACGGCAGCGGCTCCCACTTCCGTCACCACGATCTACACGGAAGAACGCCGGGCGGGCGTTGGCATTTTCCGCATGAGCAGTTTCGGGGATATCTCGCACCTGTATGCCGCCGGCGAGGAACCTTCTTTTTCCGCGCGCTTCTGTGAGACATATGATGACGACAGGCGGCATGACTGACCGCACCGAACGGCACGCTCCCTGAGATCACACTTCCCAGAACATGAACAGATTCCAATACAGCACGTTTGTCACAGCCACCAGCAGGAAAAATGCAGTAACATTGTTGAACACGCTCTGCCGCTTCTTTAAAAACGCTCTGTCCGACTTGTTGTTGCGCACCAGCCCGTATATGCACAGTGCCCCCATGACAGCTGCCAGAACCCCGATCACCGCAAACATCCATATGTAGGTGTCCCCGACGGCTAACACGGAGACATTCTGTATGACCAGAACCAACAGCAACAGGACTGCAAGCTGCAGCACCGCTGCCGCCGTGCTCCAACGCCCCAGCTTCTGTTTCCCGCGGCGCATCCCCTTCGGTACATTGCACTCTCTGCAGCGGCGCGCCAGTGCCATGATCCCACGTATGATCAAAGAGACCGCCGAAAAGCCAAACCCGACGATCCACAGAAAGCTCAATCCGACTTCCATGATAAACAACGGCAGTGAAGTCTGTATGTGGTCTTCGTAACTGAACACGATCCTGCCCTGTTCGCCGCTACCGTCATAGATCCACAGCTGATCTTCCCCCTCCGCATCGACGTTGCCGTAGGACAGGCTCATCACCTTGAACGGACCTCTGCGCACTGTCCTCGCCGTGCGAAAACCCCCGGGCGGAACCGTATTGTCATCCGTATAGTGCGAGCGCTCATATCTGCCGAAAATAAGCTCCATCATGTCCCTGTTGTAAACTTTCTCGTTGGACTGGTTTGTCATGACTACCGCACCTGTCTGATGCGCCCTGTCCAACAATAGATATGACGAGCATCCTACCGTATTTCCGCCGTGTCCGACTGTCTGCACCCCGAAAGGTATCATCCAGAAACCATGGCAGTTCAAGGGAATATCCGTCTCTCCAAAATACGCGCTCGGGGAGAACATCTCTCTCCATGTCTCTGTGCGCCGCAACAACACAGCATCCTCGCGCAGCAGCGCAGCCGCAAACTTCTCAAAATCATCCAGCGTCGATGTGCACATCCCCGCCGGGTACAGCGTGATATAATAAAAACAATCCGGGATCAGATCCCGCTCTGTCGTGTAACACTGCAGCTCTTTCCGTTTCTGACGTACCCACTCATTGTCCGACAGGTCCAGGGAAAGCGCGCTGTGTTCCATCTGCAGCGGCTCAAAGATATTCTCATGCACATACTCGCTGAAAGACATGCCGCCGACCTGCTCCACGATAAATCCCGCAAGCGCCACACCCCAGTTTGAGTAGGCTGTCACCGTTCCCGGCTTGTAGATCTGCGCCGGCTTATGTTTCCGCAATGCTTCCTCGAGACTGCCTATGTAGTCTGCATCCGTCACCATCACATCGGCATACACTTCCTGGAATCCTGCGTTGTGGTTCATCAGGTTCAGCATCGTGACAGGCATGTCATACGACAGATTGGACAGAAACCCATCCGGAAGATAGTGCGAGATATCCCTGTCAAGCTCCAGTTTTCCCTGCTCATACAGCTGCATCACACTGACCCAGACCAGAAGCTTTGTCGCTGATCCCCACTCAAAGACAGAATCCTCCGAAACTGCGATCTGATCTTCTACATCTACGCAGCCATAATATTTTTTGAACAGTTCGTCTGTGCCGTCAAAGACCGCAACCGCCATTCCAGCCGTCGTGCGCTCATGTTTTGCAACATATTCGTCCACTTTCTCTTCGAGCTGTACTTTTTCCAGCCCGGAGGGAAGTGTCTGCTCCGCGGCGTGTATTTTTATCGTATTTGCAGGCGCTGTCAGTATAGCCAGTAATGAAATGACCAAAAAGGTCAAAACACCTCCCAGTTTCCGCATCTTTCTATTTGTCACTTTCATGTCTATCCTTCTCCTTCGCAATGCCCATCCATATCATAATGCCGCCAACACAGACGGACACCACGATGATCACAAACAGTATATTGGCGTTCAGTATCTCTAGTTCCCCCACGGAAAAGCCTTTGCTCAGATCCAGTCCCCCCAGCCCGTGCCCGTCATCAGCACCCACAGGCGCCAGGAAGAAATTGATCACATCATTTGCCACGCCAAGCCAGATCCCGCTGATCGCGACGAGTATACCCGCCTTGATCAGCCCATTTCCCTTTCCATACTCTATAATGAACACATAGATCCATACAAGCACAACGATGTAGCCGGATATGGTCAACGCCATATACCAGTAGACCGCATCTCCATGTATATACACTCCGCATGCCGCCAGCAGCAGATACAGCCATATCGTGTCCCACAGGACAGCCAGCGCTGCCGTGTGCCTTTTCAGCCTTGTCTCCCTGCAAAGGGGCACGATCACAAATGGTGCAAACATTACAGAGATACCGAAAATGCATCCGCTCAATGCCACAAAGAACCATCTGCCATGTGTGTAGATACTGCAGGTCAGCAACAACAAAGTCAAAGAGACTGTCGATGTCAAGATAACCCACATCACTCTCCTCGTATCAACGATAAACGGCACAACAATAAAGGATGCGACAAGCAGCATTGCCGTCAGCACGATAAAAAACCAGTCC
>ERZ808054.1803-NODE-1803-length-10645-cov-3.239875_pt1 | contig 10645 bp, 10 predicted proteins | sample MGYA00380201_ERZ808054 | MGnify/ENA primary metagenome ERZ808054 (study PRJEB31490, sample SAMN06133419) | mouse gut metagenome | isolation source: Z5_2 | host: mice | place: China: Chengdu | collected 2015-05 ... | reverse complement strand
TGATTAATATAGAAAAATGCTGAAAGAAAAAAGCGATAGTTAGGAGGGTTACGGTGCACAACATGGACAGAGTAAAAATGCTTGAGTTCCAGCAGCATGGCGACGAGCGCGGGCATTTGGTGATTGCGGAAGGCTTGCAGGATGTTCCGTTTGCAATTTCCAGGGTATTTTATATCTATGGTTCAAGCCATGATGTTGTACGCGGAAAACACGCAAACAAAAAGACAGAATTTGTTTTAATCAATGTTGCTGGCGCAAGTAAAGTAAAGGTCAGGGACGGGAAAGGAAATGAGGCTGTTTTTTGCCTGAATCGTCCGCATACTGGAATTTATCTTCCGGCAATGGTATGGAAAGAGATGTATGATTTCAGTGAAGATTCCGTACTTTTAGTACTTGCAAGCGAGCATTACGATGAAGAGGAGTATATTCGTGATTATGAAGAATTTGCGAAAGCGGCAGGTAAGTGGTAAATGATGGAAAAAATAATGGCAAACAGGCTTGACAGAGGTTTTGCTGCCTACCAGGAAGAATTTGAACAAAAGGCGCTGGAGGTACTGCGTTCAGGACGGTATATTTTAGGAAAGGAAGGAAAAAGCTTCGAGGACGAATTTGCAAAATTTATCGGGTGTCATGATTGTGTCGGTGTTGCAAGCGGGCTGGATGCTTTATGGATCACGTTTCGTGCTTTGGGGATTGGAAGAGGGGATGAGGTAATCGTCCAGGGAAATACGTATATCGCCAGTGTGATGGGAATTACAATCAATGGGGCGACGCCTGTATTTGTGGAGCCTGACCGCTATTATAATATGGATGCAGCAGGAATTGAAGAAAAAATAACCGAAAAAACAAAGGCGATTCTTGTCGTTCATTTATATGGCCAGGCGTCTAATATGGAACCGATTGTGAAAATAGCAAGGAAGCATCATTTAAAGCTGGTAGAGGACTGCGCGCAGTCGCATGGGGCATGTTTTCAAGGAAAGATGACAGGAACATTTGGCGATGCAGGATGTTTTTCTTTTTATCCGTCTAAAAATCTAGGGGCATTTGGCGATGCAGGAGCCGTTGTTACAAATAACAGTCAGATTGCGGAAAAAGTGAAGCTGATCCGTAATTATGGGAGTGAAAAAAAGTATTACAACAAGGTTGTCGGGGCAAATTCCAGGATGGATGAAATACAGGCGGGCCTGCTTCGGGTCAGGCTTTCGCATGTCAAGGAGCTGATTGCGGAGAAAGAGAAAATCTGTGCGGTATATTCTAAAGAGATTCACAATGAAAAAATTAAGCTGCCAATGGTACGCGAGCGTGCAACCCACGTATGGCATCAGTTTGTCATCCGGTGCAGCGAAAGGGACAGGCTGAAACAATATTTGGATGCATTGGGAATTGAGACCATGATCCATTATCCAATACCGCCGCATTTAGCAGAAGCATATCAGTATTTGAATATGCTAAAAGGCAGCCTGCCGGTAACGGAACAGTATGCGGAGCAGGTTTTATCGCTTCCATTGTATTATGGAATGACAAAACAGGAGCTGGATGCTGTCATCCAGGCGGTGAATCATTTTTGAAAGAAAAAGAAAGGCGGCAAAGTGATGCTGAAAACAGCGGATGAATGGCTGTATCAATTTTTATTAAATAATGCCGAGAGAATGCCACTTCGTTTTATCAAGCTGATCGCCTATTATTATACAGATGCGAGAGTACGCAAGGTATATTGGGAGCGGCTTGGGGTTTTTATGGGAGAAGGCACTTATGCAAATCTGGGGCTTAGGGTGGTTCAGGATGAACATGCGGCATCTGTAACGATCGGCAGCCATGTGTCCATTGCTCCAAATGTAACGCTTGTATGTGCAGAATCAGCGAACAACGGATACGAAATCAATCAGATACCTTATGTAAAGGAACATCTTACGCGAAGCGGAACGATCGTAATACAAGATGAAGTGTGGATTGGTGCAAATGTGACGATACTTTCCGGTGTCCGAATCGGTAAATGTGCGGTGATCGGGGCGGGGAGTGTTGTGACAAGGGATGTAGAAGCGTATTCGGTTTATGCGGGAATACCGGCAAAAAAAATCAGGGATCTGAAAGAGAAAGGTTAAAACAACAATTGTTTAAGGAAGAAACCGGAAATAATCCAGAAAGCAAGGCTGAGTTTACGATTAAACCATATCAAGATACACAAGCAGAAACATGGGATTATTTCGTAGAATGCCATTCGGTGAACGGGACTTTTTTGCAGCAGAGGCGGTTTTTAAATTATCATGAAAACGGCAGGTTTGAGGATTGTTCCATCTGGATTTATGAAAAACAAAAAATAGCAGCAGTTTGTCCGGCATGTGTCCAGTGGGAAGGAACTAAGAAAGTATTTTATTCCCATGCGGGCAGTACCTATGGCGGGGTCATTTTAAGCAAAGAATATCTGCGGATCAATAAAATAAGAAGGATATTTGAGCTGCTTGAAACGTATTTGCGGGAACAGGGATTTCAAAAGTGTGTGCTGAAACTGACAATGGAACGGCTGTGCCTGTATCCGCAGGATGCAGTAAAGTTTTATCTCGGATACAGCGGCTATCAGGAAATCAGAGAATTAAATTTGTATATAGATTATGACAGTTATCAAGAAGATCTTTTCCATAATTTTTCCAAAATGAAAAGACGGAACATCAAAAAGTGCCTGAATGCAGGATTAGAGTTTAAGCTGCTTGTGAATCGGGATGATATCCAGCAGTTTCATACGATCGTAGAGAAGAATTTGCTGAAATATCACGTCAGTCCGGTACATACGGTAAATGAAATGATGGATTTAAAGAAACGGTTGGAAGGAAACATTGAATTTTATGGCGTTTACTGCCATGGAAGCCTGATTGCCGGGACAATGGTGTTTCTTTTTCCGAAAGTGAGATGTGCGCATACACAGTATCTGGCAGCAGATCCGTCCTGTGCGTCATCGAATGCTATGACATTTCTATATTATAAGACAGCAGAACTGTATAGGAAGAGGGAGTTTCGCTATTTGTCATGGGGTACAGTGACAGAACATGGCGGAAAGAAGATTAATTGGGGCTTGGCAAATCATAAGGAAGAATTTGGGAGCATGTGTGTTATCAATTCAATTTTTGAGAAATATTTATAGATTATCAAAGAATAGAAAGCCGATGGATAGTAAAATGGGCTTTCTATTTTTTTATTTTACGCTGTGATTGAATTCAAAACGAAAAAATGGTATGATCAAAGGAAGAAAAAGAGGTGGTTCAGATGGGAAATATTTATGACGGGGTATTCCGAACAATCATCAATGACTGCCGGAAGCTGGTACTGCCCGTGATTAACGAAATATTCGGCGAAGCCTATACAGGGGAGGAAGAAATCCGCTTTTTTCCGAATGAGCATTTTTTGGGGCAGCAGGACGAAGCAGATAAAGAACGGATTACGGACACGAATTTTACGGTTTTTGGAAAAATACCGAAGAAATACCATGTAGAGTGCGAGAGCAGCCTGCCGGATGGGAAAATAATGATAAGGCTTTTTGAGTATGACGCGCAGATCGCGCTTGACGAGGGCGAAGCCACAGAGGAAACACTGACCGTGACATTCCCCAATACAGCGGTTTTGTACCTTCGGTCTTATAAAAAGACGCCAGACAAAATGAAATATGTGATTGTCACGCCGGGCGGGACGGTCCGGTATGACGTCCCGGTTATGAAAGTGCAGGCGTACTCGCTGGATGATATTTTTGAAAAACGCCTGCTGATGCTGGTCCCGTTTTACATCTTTTCCCATGAGAAAAGCTTCCCGGAGTATAACTGTAATGGACAGAAGCTGGCAGGATTAAAAGCGGAGTACCAGGAGATTTTAGAAAGGCTTGACGGGCTGGAGCAGCAGGGAGAGATCGGGGCATTTGACAAGCGGACGATAATAGAGCTTTCCAGCAATGTGATGAAGGAGATTGCACGGAAGTATGAGAATGTGCGGAAAGGTGTAGGTGATATGATGAGCGGGGCATTGATAGAAACAAGCGCGAGGGCGATATTGAACCAGGGGATTAGCCAGGGAATTAGCCAAGGAATTAGCCAGGGGATTGGTCAAAACCAGAGAGAAACAGCGCTCAGAATGCTGAAAAGAGGAAAAATGACGATGGAAGAAATCGCAGAAGATACAGGGCTTACTGTTGCGGAAGTAGAGCATCTTTCAGATAGTTTGTACAGTGTGAAATAGCAGAGTAGTTGCCAGAAATGTGGTCTTGTGCACTGTCATTCGCTTTTGGCAGAACTTTATTAATGGATGCATTCAAATGTAAAGAGGATACCAATTGGCATCCTCTTTTTAAGATTTACGATTCATTTTTCAAGCGTGATTTATCCTCTGTTTTATCAAGGCAAGACAGATATTGTCTCGCTTAGCGTGCCATTTGCCAGGATGCATCTTACGGAGTCTTTCACTTAATGGTGGCAAAGAACAAAAGAGCGTGGTATAATCAAGGAAAGTAACTGATCACGAAATCAGATAAACAAACAAAACTAAGACAGAGGAGTGAACAAAATACCATGACAATCCCATACAGCACACAATCCATTGATGCAGACGACATCCAAGCCGTTGCAGAAGCACTGCGCAGCGACTATCTGACCACAGGCCCTAAAATCGAAGAATTTGAACACACCGTTGCATCCTACGTCGGCACAGCTCACGCAGCCGCCGTATCCAACGGCACAGCCGCGCTCCACGCAGCCTGCTATGCCGCCGGCATCCAGCCAGGCGATGAGGTGATTACAACACCGCTGACTTTTGCCGCATCTGCAAACTGCGTCCTCTACTGCGGCGGAAAGCCCGTATTTGCAGATATCCGCCCGGACACCTACAATATCGACCCGGAGGATATCAAGCGAAAGATCACGGAAAAGACAAAGGCGGTGATTGCCGTTGACCTGACCGGGCAGCCATGCGACCTCGATGCAGTCCGCAAGGTCACAGACGAGTACCATCTTACGCTGATCGAGGACGCGGCACACGCGCTGGGAGCAGTGTACAAGGGGAAAAAAGTTGGCACGGTGGCAGACATGACGACATTCAGCTTCCATCCAGTAAAGCCGGTAACGACAGGAGAAGGCGGGATGGTTGTGACCAATGATGAGAAATACTGGCAGAAAATTAAGCTGTTTCGCAGCCATGGGATTACAAGGGATGCAGATTTGATTGCCGAAAACCAAAGGGCTGAGCAGGGAGCCGCTCCAAACGGCGGGCTGGAAACGGGAGACTGGTATTATGAACAGATAGAGCTTGGGTATAATTACCGGATTACCGATATCCAGTGTGCCCTGGGGTGCAGCCAGATGAAGAAGCTGGACCGCTTTCTGGCGCGCAGGAGAGAACTGGCACATCAGTATGATAAGGCGTTTGCGGACAATGCACATATCGTTACGCCGTACCAGCTTCCAGAGACAGAGAGCGGCTGGCACCTTTATATGATCCAGGTGGATGGCTGTGACAGAAAACAGGTGTTTGATACGCTTCGCGCAAAGGGGATCGGAGTCAATGTGCATTATATTCCGGTGTATTTTCATCCGTATTACAGAAAACATGGCTATCAGGATGTCTGCTGTCCGAATGCAGAGCAGGTGTACAGCCGCCTGATCAGCCTGCCGCTGTATCCGGGGCTGACGGATGGGCAGCAGGAGGAAGTGGTGCGGGCAGTGTTGGATGCGGTGGAAGGATAGGTACTTGGCAATGATTCACGAAACAGTTATTTCCATTATAAGTAGGAGCATCATATGAACAGACATTTCCAAAAGAAAGTAATCCGTACAGCATGTGTGGCGGCATTGTTTATTGCCCTGCTGTACGGTGGTTTCCGGCAGAACGAAAACCAGCCCGCAAAGCCCAATCAGTCTGCTCTTTTGTTCCGCTATTCAGAAAAGACAGACAGCACCAATGTGATACCGTTGAAAAATGATAACGGCGTTCTCTATGAATATCATACGGACACCCATGCATGGTCGGCCATGAAATTGGACGGGATGGCGGCGCAGGTATTTTCCGGTGAACAGCTTTGTGTACTGATGGAGGACGGAAGCCTTTTTTATGATGGGCAGGATCTTCCGCCGGATGAAGACAATCTTCCGCTCATGGCAAGCTATTGCAGATATATGGCTGGAAAAGCGCTGGAATATAACAAAACGGAGCCGTTTCTTGGCGTTAACGGGAACCTGGAGTTTCTGGATTTTATGGCGCTGCTCCAATCCGGGGAACTGCTTTGTGCAGATGAGGATGATTTCAAGCGTGTTTCCCTGCCCGGGGAAACACCGGCGGCGCTCTCGGGCAGTTACGTGCTGACGGAGGGCGGGAACGTTTACTACATGCATGAACACATGTATGACGGGATGGAAAACGTGTATGACGGCGGCGATATTGCTGCTATCAGCGCATCCGAAACCTCAGCACGGTGTGCAGGGCTGAAAGAAAACGGCGAAGCAGTGCTGTGGTGGAGGGATATCGAAGCGCCCGACGTGTCGGAGTGGAACAATCTGACGGCAGTGCGCCACGGGTTTAATTTTGTTGCAGGGTTAAGGAGTGACGGAAGGATAGACTACGCGGACAATGGCGAACAATCTACGGCTGCAATTCAGGAGGCTCTTGGCAGATGGCAGGATGTGGCAGGCCTGATCGTTGACGGTCAAACGATTGTGGGAGTGACCAAAGACGGGGATTGTCTGTTTCTGGATGTGAATGCTTATCAGTAAAGGCATTCAGTAAAATGATGCCGGTACAGGAATTGACAGTGCCATTCCTGTATCCTTATGTTTTTATAACTTATCAGTACCATGAAAGCAGGGAATCAGAAATGGTTTCCTGCTTTTAAAACAATGGGGCTGGCATGAAACCTTGTGCGTATATAAAAATAGATCATTCCGCAGATTTTGCACACGGGATGGACTCAAAATCAATCCGCCGCTCCATCCTCTGGAACCGTATAAAACTGCATCACAAAAGAAACAAACTGCTTTAGGCACGGATGCATCATATCATTTTTCGGATAAATGACAGACAGGCTGCGCCGCGACGTTTCGTTTGGAAGCTCAAAGACCAGGATACGTTTTTCATTTTCAAAGTTCCTGGCGGCGCACTCCGAGAGGATCGAAATCCCAAGCCCCTGAGCAACCAGGTTTTTAATCGCTTCCTGGTCGTTGATGCGCGCGGCAACCTGCAAATCTTCTTCCCGGATGTGCAGGCTTTCTAAAAAACGGTCGGCGCTTTTTCTGCTGCCGCTGCGTTTTTCACGCAGGATGATCGGAGAGCGCAGCAGCGTTTTGACAGGGACTGGCTCCTGCTGTTTTAAAGACAGGAAATATTCGCTGACCGGGGTAATGATAACCATGCGGTCCTGGTAAAATGGAACGCAGGCAAGGGCGCTGTCCTGTACTGGCATACCGATCAAACCAATGTCAAAATCCCCTTGTTGCAGCCGCGTAAGGATTTCCTGGCTGTTGCTTTGATAAATGGAAAAGTAAGTCCCGGGATGCGTCTTTCCGTAAGCCGGCAGCAATTGCGGCAAAATATAGGCGGATGGGATCGTGGAGGCGCCGATGCGGATCATCTGTTTTGTCTCATTGTTCCAGTGCTGCTGTAGGTTGTCCCAGCGTTTCATCATTTCACAGGCACAGTCGTACAGCTCCTTGCCGCGCGGCGTGACTTCGATCTGCTTGGTTGTGCGTTTGATCAGCCTCGTATGCAGTTCTTCCTCCAGCTTTTGGATATGGGTGCTGACCGTAGGCTGGGACAGGAAGAGCTTTTTGGCGGCTTTTGTGAAGCTTTGGCATTCGACGACTGAAATATATGATTTTAGTTGTTTTAATTCCATAAAAAATCCTCATGTACAGTCTGCGGTTATTTGGCAATCGCCGAAAGTGCTTGCAGGGCAGCGTCAATTTCCTGGTGTGTATTCCACCATCCAAAGGAAAAGCGGATCGTCCCGACAGGGAATGTACCAAGTGTTTTATGGGCAAAAGGCGCGCAGTGCAGCCCGGTACGTGTCATAATCCCGTACTGCTCATCCAGCTCCCAGGCTGCTTGTGCCAGGTCTTTGCTGAGGGTCTGTATGGATACGACTCCAGTGCGCCCTGTTACAGTCTGCTTTCCGATGATACGGATCTGCGGGATTTTACGTATGCCGCCTAGAAAATGCTCGGTAAGGCCGAGCTCATGGGCGCGGATACGGTCGATTCCGGTTTCATTCAGCCAGCGCAGCGCCGCGGACAGCCCAAGGATGCCGGGCAGGTTTAACGTGCCTGGTTCAAAGCGGTCGGGCATAAAAGAGGGGATCTCTTCTGTATGGCTGATGCTGCCTGTACCGCCGGACAGCAAAGGCTCAATCTTGCTGATCATGCATTCACGCAGCAGAAAGCCCCCGATGCCCTGCGGCCCCAAAAGCCCTTTGTGCCCGGTGAACGCGAGGGCGTCAATGTGCATTTCTTCCATGGAAATCGGCACGACGCCAGCCGTCTGTGAGGTGTCTGCAAAAAAACACAGCCCGTGCCTGGTGCAAAATTCTCCCACCTCGGAAAGCGGCAGCAGCGTACCGCATACATTGCTGGCATGTGTTAGGATCACGGCGCGTGTCTGGGGCGTGAGCAGCCCGGGCAGGGCGTCCAGGCACAGCTCTCCTTCTGGCGTACATGGAATCCGCGAAAAAGTGACGCCGTTTTGCGCAAGCTGTACGAGAGGGCGCATCACCGCATTATGCTCCATGGAAGAGACGAGCACATGGTCGCCGTGCCTTAGGAAGCCTTTGAGCAGGACGTTCAGGCTTTCGGTCACGTTTTTGGTAAAAACGACATTTTTGCAGTTTTCACAGCCAAACAAATGGCTGAGCTGTTCTCTTGTTTCGTATACGGCTTCGGCGGTCTGATAGGCTTTTCCATAGCCGCCGCGGTTGATGTTGCAGCCTTCTTTTGTCAGATATTGGTAGATCGTGTCGGCAACTGCCTGCGGTTTGGGGAAGGTGGTGCTGGCGTTGTCGAAATAGATCGCATCCATAGGGAGCCCTCCTTTCAGAAATCGGTGTTTTTATTTCATTTTATCATAGATTTATTATAAAATCAAATAAATGGACGGTTATCATTTATAATTGCAATTGGCAGAATGCGACAGTATATGCTATAATTTTTATTATAAGAAAAAATTATCATAAGAAAAAATTATTGGAAAAATCAGCCAGGAATGTTGGCTTTTCCATGATTTTTTCATAACTACTGTTTCAGGATAACCGCAAGGCAAAACGGGCATGGAAACAGAAAGAGAAAAGGAGCGTTGTTATGGATTTGAAAAAAGAAAAAATCAGCATTATTTTTGCAGGGCTTGCAATCGGCATTATTTCGTCCCTGCTGGTATGGTTTGGCAATCCGGCAAATATGGGCTTTTGTATCGCCTGTTTTCTGCGGGATACGGCTGGCGCGCTTGGGCTTCATGCAGCGGCGGCGGTGCAGTATGTACGCCCGGAAATTATCGGGCTGGTAGCAGGCAGCTTTTTGATTGCGATGAGCCGCAGGGAGCTGGTGTCCAGAGGCGGCAGTTCCCCGCTCACCAGGTTCGTACTTGGATTTTTTGTAATGGTTGGATGCCTGATGTTTTTAGGATGCCCGTTTCGGATGATTCTGCGGCTTGCAGGCGGCGACCTGAATGCGCTGTTTGGACTGGGCGGGTTTGTCTGCGGCATTCTGGCAGGCGTATTTTTCCTGAACAACGGGTATTCCCTTGGGCGTACATACCGCCTGCCAGTACTGGAAGGCAGGCTGTTTCTGGCGGTACAGGCAGCGGTGCTGCTTCTTCTGGCAGCAGTCCCTTCCGTGCTGCATTTTACCGAAGCAGGAGGCGGGCCTGGCGCCAAACATGCCGCGATTTGGATCAGCCTTGCGGCAGGGCTTGCGGTAGGCGCGTTTGCGCAGCGCACAAGGCTCTGTATGGTCGGCGGCATCCGCGACGCTGTACTATTCCGTGAAACCAAGCTGCTGGCTGGCTTTGCAGCGATTTTTGTAAGTGCGCTTGCATGTAATTTTATACTGGGCGCAGTTACTGAGGGCAGTTATTTTATGCTCGGCATTGCCGGACAGCCGGTTGCACATACGGACGGGCTGTGGAATTTCCTTGGGATGCTGCTCGCCGGGTTTGGGTGCGTCCTGCTGGGCGGCTGCCCGCTGCGCCAGTTGGTGCTTGCAGGAGAAGGCAATTCGGACAGTGCGGTTACGATTGTGGGATTGATGGCAGGAGCGGCTTTTGCGCATAATTTTGGGCTGGCTTCCAGTGCAGAGGGGCCTACGGCGAATGGGAAGCTTGCGGTTGTGATTGGGATTGCAGTGGTGGTTGTGATTGGGTGCTTGAATACGTTTCGGAAGAACAATAGGTGATTTGTGGATGAGGGACGCTGGGAGAGGGGATTGGCACGCCCTGGCTGCGGCCGTTCCAGAAGGTTAAGAAGCGCTAAGCATCCTGCGGTTACGCTGTGGCACCGTCCGGTCGCGGCACTTGGCACAGCATTGCGGGATGAACGGTGAATACAGCACCTGCCTTTTGCGCCATCGCCGCGTTGTCGTCAGTCAGCGATGGAACCACATCGCTTCCTTCCTCCGCCTTGCGCTGGCACAAAATTCAG
>ERZ808054.1801-NODE-1801-length-10681-cov-3.708789_pt1 | contig 10681 bp, 14 predicted proteins | sample MGYA00380201_ERZ808054 | MGnify/ENA primary metagenome ERZ808054 (study PRJEB31490, sample SAMN06133419) | mouse gut metagenome | isolation source: Z5_2 | host: mice | place: China: Chengdu | collected 2015-05 ... | reverse complement strand
AAATATGTGCTTTTAGAAAGGAGAAATATTGGATAATAAGTTATTTAGGTATAATACTGAAATAAAAATTGTTCAGTCAAGTATAAAGAAACTCAATCCTCAGTTTAGTTTATGTGACATTCTTGTCTGCTATCACGGAGATAATCGCAACATGACTTCTCTCCCTAAAAAGGTAATTGAAGATAATTTGTATTCTATTTACGGAATTCCTATTGTCGGAGAATGGATTTATAAATTAGATGGAACTGATGAAAAATCATGGGGTTCTCATGGTGGACGAATTATTATAGATGATAATGGTATTCATTTTGAACAGACAACAAAACCTTTTGGATTCGTTTCAAAAGAAGCCGCTGACAATGCTTCATGGATTACTGTTACGGAAAAAGATGGTCATACACAAAATGAGTATTTAAAATTATCAGGATGTATTCTTTGGACTGATCGATATGAAGAATCTAAATCAATTTTAGATGAAAATTTCGGACAGAGCATGGAAATAGAATTTAAGAAGGGTCATTATCGTGATGATCACTACTATGAAGCAGAAGAGTTTATCTTTTCTGCTCTTTGTATTTTAGGAACAGATTGTGAGCCATGCTTTGAATCCGCCTGTATCGGTAGACATTATGAACTTGATTCTTTCAAGAAAGAGTTTGCTCTTATGCTTGATGAATATAAAAAATCAACAAACGAACCTAATAAGGAGGAAAAGAAATTTATGGATTTAGAAAAACTGAAATCTTTTCTTTCTACTTTTACAGTTGGAGAAGGTGAAAATGCAACGGAACAGTATGCATTGATTAATGCAACTGAAAATTCTTTTACAGTCATGGACAAGCATGATGGTCTTAGAGTTTATACCGTTGAATTTGCACTTGATGAAGATGGTAACATTGCTGCTGACTGGGATGGAAAAGTAGAGAAGAAATTTTCTGTAGTAGATTTTGAAACTGAAAATGCCGTATCTATGAACGATTTAATTGACTTTAACAAAGTTATAGATAAGTGTGCAGAAGAAAAAGCATTTTCTATTACAGAGGAACTTACCGCAACATTTAATGAAGATATTAAGGCTAGAGATACTGCTTATGCTGAATTAAATGATAAGTACACTGTAGCTGCCACTAAACTTTCTGAGTACGAAAGTGCCGAAGTAGAAGCAAAACGTCTTGCTCACAAAAATGAGATTGATACAATCGTTGCTGACTTTGCAAAGAAAATTGGTAGAAGTCCAAAGTTTTTAGTATATAAGGCGAAATTGAAAGTTGATGAAGTAACCACGGAACAGGTTATGCAAGATTTAACTCTGATGGTAGGTCAGGAAATGGTGAATAAATCTGCTTCATTCTCTTATCAGCCACAAGAAGTAAACGTAGCAACTAAAACTGATGATGAAGTGACTAATAGGTATGGTCATTTATTGGACAAGTACAGAAAATGATTAGATGTATAGATGATTATAAGGTATATGTACATATTTCTCCATCTAATAAATATTATGTTGGAATTACAAAACAAAATATAAATCAAAGGTGGAAAAATGGATATGCTTATAGATCGAATTCTCATTTTTATAGATCTATTGAAAAATATGGTTGGCATAATTTTCAACATGAGGTAATAGCTGAACATCTTACTCAGGAAGAAGCATGTAATTTTGAAATATTGTTGATTGAAAAATTGCAAAGTAACAATAGGCTGTATGGATATAACCATTCAACTGGTGGAGAACATGGAGGCTATGGAGTTGTTAGAAGTGAAAGGCAAAAACAAATTGTTAGTCGAAAATTAAAAAATCGAAAAAAGCCAAAAGAAGTCGGAAGAAAAATCAGTCAGGCAAAAATGGGACACTATGTTTCGGAAGAGACAAAAAAGAAAATGTCTACAAGTATTTTGCAATTTGATAAAGAATTAAATTTTATAAGAGAATGGGATTCGATAACTGAAGCAACTAAATCATTAGGATTTAAAAGTCATGGATGTATCGACAATGTATTAAGTGGATTAAGCAAATCTACGCATGGCTTTATTTTTATGTACAAAAATAATAATCGTAAAAGAATTGGAGGAAATAATTCATGAATAATTATAACGTAGTCGAAACCACGAATATGTATGGCAGCAAGTGCCTGTCTTTTCAGGCGACTTCTGATATTGAAAACGGAATGCTAGTTGCAAAAGGTGATTTAGTAACAGGTGAAACAGATATTTATACTGCTTCTGTTCCTACAACTTCTGACGAAGTGTACCTTGTTGCAAATCCTGCATGGTCTTATGACAATAATCGAGCAACTGATCAGAATGAAGAGAACTATATTAATAAGGCTGGTGTACCTTTTAGAGTTTATCAGTTAAAGAAAGATAATAAGTTTAAGATTTATAGTACGGCTATTACACCTACGACTACAACCAAAGATAGTCAAACCGTAGATGTACCTGTAGCTGTTGGTCAGTATATTACTGTTGATGGTACTACAAATAAGCCAAAGGCAGTTGCTACGAAGCCTACTTCTGGTTTTGTTGGTAAGGTAATCGCAGTTGAGGAAATTGGATTCCCTTATTGTGTGGGTTCTCTGGGGCAGAATGTCGTTATTGGTTCTGGTGATACTGCTGTTACTATGGGATATTCTGTTGATACACGAGTAACCAAAGTAACCATTGAAGTTATTAAGAATGTCTAATTAGGAGGTATTTAAAATATGGGAAACTATCTTGTTGAATTAACAAATTTAATGAATGATTCTCTTATTGATAAGGTTGGTATGTTTGCTGAAGGTGCAAACAAGTTTACCGATCAGGCTGTAAGAGAAGCTTTCTTTGAGATTCTTGGTGAGGATAAACTTACTTGGCAGGGATGGAGAAATCATAAAAACGAAATCTTTACAGTTATGGAAAACGTGCTTACCACTAATCTCCCTCTTGCATGGGAAGGTTCTCCTTTCTATGATCAGTTTGTGGAAACTAAAAACGGCGCACTTGGAGATAAGAATGAATTCGTTGTAGAAGACAATTCTATTCTTGTAGCAACCAGATTTGCTGGTAACTACTGGTCTACTGATAGAACAAAGTTACAGGGTAAAAAGAGTTTTCCTGTTGCTACTGAATGGGTATATCTGCACATTTATAATGAGTTGGAGAAGTTCTTAAAGGGAAGTATTACTCTTCCTGAAATGATTGCTAAGTTACAGAAGGGGTTCCAGAATGAAATTGATACTCGCATCTTTACTGCATTTAATGGTGCTGGTACATATCTTCCTTCTGCTTTTCAGGAGAGCGGTTCTTACGACAGAGCTACTATGGCAAACCTGATTGAAAGAGTTCAGACTGCCTCTCAAAAGAATGTAGTTCTTGCTGGTACTCGTACTGCTCTTGCACAGATTGCTGAGGGTATGGATAGTAATCTTATTTCCAATTCCCAGAAAGAGGAATTTGCTACTAATGGCTGTATTCTAAATCTCACTGGCCTTGGTGTAAGTGCAATTATGATTCCACAAGCTCTTGTTCGTGGTACTTATGACTTTAAGGTAGATAATAACGTCATTTATGTTCTTCCTGATGCAGAAAAACCTATCAAGCTTTACTTTGAAGGTGATACAAGGGCTAGACAGAAAGGTTCCGAAGATAATGAGGATCAGACAATTGATATGCAGGTACAGACAAAGCTTGGATGTGCAACTGTATTCTCTAATCTTATGGGGAAATATGCGTTAGCATAATAGAAATAAGTTTTTATTCAGCACCGATTATGGTGTTATTTTTATGCCTAAATTGGTGCTGAAAATAAATCAATGAGGTAAATATATGGAAAAAGAACAGAAAAATTCATTTTTCCATTGCTACTCTTTTAACTTATATCACTTCTTAAAATCACAAGGATTCAATTATGTTAGAAAATCCAGAAATAGGACTAATAATTTGACTTATTTTACTTTTGAAAAATCAGAAGAATTAAATAAAGTAATTAATATTTGGAATGAGTTAAAAGAAAAATCAAAGATGGAGGAATTATAAACATGGATTATACAAAAATGGATCTTGACGAATTAAAAGAATTAGCAAAGTCAAGAGGTCTTAAAGTAGGAAATATTGGAAAAGATAAATTAATTGCGAAATTGAAAGAGAATGATACATTCAGTGTTGTTACAGCAGAGGACGAAGATTTATTAGAAAATACTACACAGGAAACTCCTGTTGTAGAAAACAAGATTGAAGAAAAATCAGGTTCTTTGCTTGACGCAATTTCAGAAACAATTGACGAACTGGACGAATCTGTCGATGATAAAGACGATTATGATGATACATTGGAACTTGATACTTCCATTCCTGTAAAGTCTATTACTTTTGGAGGTCTGACTTATAAATCAAGGTCAACAAATGCGGTGTTTAGATGGAATCAGATTGGTGCTATTCAATATATGACCGTTGCTGAACTTAATGAAATGAATAACTATAAGAGTGCATTTCTTAATAAGCCTTTGGTTATCCTGATGGATGAACGTGCTGTTAAAAAGTTTAGGCTTACACCGGTATATGAAAATGTTGCAAAACTAAATAATCTTAAAGAAGTTTTTAGTTCAGATATGCAGACTATTGAGCGTGTAATTGATGATGCTCTCCGTGTGAATATGCGTGATATTCTTATCAATAAGGTTAGACAGATGTATAAAACTGGCAAGTTGGTTGACATTAATGTTATTCGATTACTTGAGAAGAAATTATCATTTGATTTATCAGACCAGAATTAATGTGAAGGCAGGTGATGAATATGGCTAATACTACATATAGGGAGCTTGCTGATGCCGTTTTTAACAAGATAAAAGATGTTGACTTTGCAAGCATAGATGAAGAAATCGCCTATCAGATAGTTATTAGTTATATGCGTCCTGCTATTGTTGCGTATCAGTCAGCGAAACAAGATTTATCTGATAGGGATGATGAACTTGAACAATTTAATTTTACTCTAAGTGATGATACATTTATTATTTTGGTGAATTATATGGTTATTGAGTGGCTTAATGCAAATTTCATTTTGACTTCCACTGCTCTTAAATCTCGTCTTTCTACTGCTGATTTTCATTCTCTTCAGCTTTCTAATATGTTAGGTAAGGCAATGGAATTACGCACATTACTTAAATCAGAAAATGATCAGTTGGCAATTAACAAATCCTACAAGGACTCAAAATTATTTGATTTAGTTGCCAATAGGAAGAAGGTGTAACATGAGCCTTCGACTTATGAAAGAACGTGTCAAACATAGTGGTTCTACAGCACGAGAGGAAATGATAAGTGATGGGCAGAATCTTTTAAAAGAAGAACTAGAACATGATTCATCATACTCTCCAACTATGTATTTTTGGAATCCAGTGTTGGGGTGTGATGATAGACCAGCAAAAGTTCGCATCTATAACAGAAAATATAGTTCATTAAACGGTAACTATCAGAATTTCTTAACCACTTATGATAATCCAATAAAAATCGGTGAATATCTACACGATACAAAAGATGATACATACTGGCTTATCTATAATTCATTCAATATAAATGATGTACATTATGAAGGAAAAATGATCCAGTGTAATTATCTTTTGAAATGGCAACTTGCAAGTGGAGAAATTATTGAACGCTATTCAAATATTGTTTCAGCATCCAAGTATGATGTAGGCGAGAATGGCAATAGTACATTGGTATTAAGTTCTAATAACTACACCGTTTTAATCGGATATTGTGAAGAGGGTTTTGAACTTGAAGGGAAACGAGTTTTTATAGATATGAAACCTACAAGTCCTAAAAAGGTATTTAAAATAACCCGTAGTGATGATGTTTTATACAATTCTGGGAATATGGGTTCTTTGTTAAGTTTTATAGCTGATAAAACAGAGTATAATCCTGACAAAGATAATCAGGAACTAAGGATTTGTGACTATATTGATCCGTCCTCTCCTCTCCCACCCACTCCATCAGAACCCAATGAAACGACAGATTCAAGTGATACATCTGGAGAAGTTTCTGTCATAGGAGATCATAAATATAATTTGCAGATTGTATATGATGGTAATAATTATATTTTTGCCGGGGGCGGATATAAAGAATTCAGTGCCGTCCTTACAGATGAAAAAGGGAATACCGCTGATGATAATATTGAGTGGAAAGTGACAATGTTACCAGAACAAGAAAAATACATTATTTACGAAAATGTAAATGAAAATTCTATAAGAATCAAGTCTTTATATAACAACTCAATTCTTGGAACAAATATTTTACTCACTGCATCTACCCCGAAAATAAAAAATCAATTATATATAGAAATCGGAGGTGGTATCTAAACCGTGGCAAAGGGTAAAGAAATTATAGATTACAAAAATCGGATCATTAAAGATATCTTATTTAATGATTATGATGAAACTTTAAGTTCTGACATCATTATTGCAATCAATAAAGAATATTTGGAAAACAGAAACGAATTGGTCTATAAAAATATATTTCCATTTCTTCGGATACCAGAAACTCAGAACGAGGTAAAATCATATATTACAATGTCTGTTGATATGCCAAAAGTGTCTACCAAAAATTACTTTTTTAAAGACATGGTTATTACATTAAATGTTATTGTACATGAAGAAATGATGAAAATGCCAACAAGTTTCAATGCAACCAGAGCAGATTATATCGCTTCTTTAATAAACCAGATTTTTAACCAGAATAAAAATTATGGGAATGTTCCGTTGGAATATGTTTCTGATGTCGAAAATATTCTTCTAAATAAATATTTTGTAAGAACATTAAGATTCAGATGCAATGAACTTAATACAATGAGGTGCTCATGAATACATCTATCGATGAACTAAAACACTCTATCAGCGGAAACAATTATATAATTAACCGATATATAACTATTTATAATCCATATGTATATGAAGTTGCAGATTTCGGAGAAGATGCGTTCTTTTCAGCATTAAATTTTTTTACCAGAAAACCGTATGACATTGCTGTAGAACTTGATGATAAAGGAGTAGATTATCAATCAATTACTGATTGGGATCTTTTTTATTCAACTGCTCCGCATATTCCTATAATTTATAGTTGTATATTGTTTGGCAAACTTGATTTTACAGAATTTATTCCTCACATAAATGATGAAACTGGTTTGAAATATCTTGTAAATAAATATAATTCACAGATACGTATTGATGAAGCAATTTACCGAAAAATAGTTACATATTTAAGATATATGTACTTTATTAGTGAAAAAGTTGAATATGATGTTGGTAATGCAATGGCCAAAAGATTTCTTATTGACAGAATGAGAAGAAAAAGAAAAAAATATCTCAGAGATTTAGAACTGGGGAAAATAAAAAACCAATCACGCATTTCTGACATGATTAAATATTGCGTTAATAATTCCAATTTTAAATATGATTATTCTACAGTTATGAATCTTACGCTGAATCTTCTTTTTGAATCATATTATTTTATGGTTCACAGTGGAGAACGTGATAATGTAATGTCCGGAATTTATCATGGTACGATTGATCCTGCAAAAATGAAAGACAAAAATATATTGAACATTATTCCAGACCTACATAAGTAGGTCTTTTTTAATGCAATAAATTATTAGGAGGACAAAAAATGAGTGTTAATTCTAACAAGTATATTGTTCAGAATATGGAAAGGTTAAGCTTTTTTGACCTTGCAAATGGTACTTGCCAGTTTGTTGTAGATGACCTGCAAGAAGCAACTATGACAAATGAGCAGGAAACCGTATATGCTACTGGTAAAAACGGTGTAAAAATTGGTTCTGCCGACCGAAATAAGGCAAGCCGTATCACTGCTACAAATGGTTCTATTGTGGATGGTGTTATGGCTATGCAGGTAGGTTCTGAAGTTATTAAGGGAAAGACTATTGTTCCAAAGCATTTCTTCATGCTTACAACTGCTGATGGAACGAGTGCTGATATCACTATCAAACCAATTGGCGAAGTAGGAAATGAAATTCCTTATATTTATAAGAGAAATACGGATGGTACTGTTGGTAAGCCGTATTCTATTGCTGCTAATGCAGGTGCCGACACCTTTAAGTATGATCCTGCTGCTAAAAAAATTACATTGCCTACTGGCGCATTTGCAGCTGGTGAAACCGTCTATGCTTTTTATGATATTGAGGTGTCTGATGCAAAGAAAATCAGCAACGATGAAGACAAGTTTTCCGCTACTGGTATGTTGATTGCTGATTGTTTTGCAAAGGATATTTGTACAGATAAGAGTTATTATGCAAAGATTGTTTACCCTAAAGCAAAGGCTTCTGGAAATTTTGAATTATCATTTGGTAATGATCCATCTGTGCAGAATATGGAATTTGAAGCATTGTCTGGCGGATGCGGAACTACCGCAACTAAGAGACTATGGGATTTCATCGTATTTGACGAGGAAGATGCTACCACTCTTTAATAAAAAGCCACAATATACAGCCTAAGTGAAATATTTCTTAGGCTGTAAAGTTTAAGGAGACAATAAATGAAACCAAATCATATATGTAAATATTCAAAATGCACACTTGGAAGTGATGGTGGCAGGAAAAAATATTATGCTTGTGGATATTGTGATGCAACAGAAAATTGGAAGTCAATGGCTTGCTGCTGGGAACATTATAGATTGTATATGCAGGAAGTTTTAGCTGCACGAGAAAAGAATGAGAATATTGACAATCTTCCAGACCGCACAGATATGACAAAAGATGATATAAAAAAATTAAAGAAGAAATCTCTTTCAAAAGTAAAAAAAGAAACAGAGGATGAACTTCGTGAGTACGCGGACGAAAATGGAGAAGTAAACATTACTGATGCTGTTGAAAAAATTAATGAAGAAATTGATAAGAATGAAAATTAGAGTTGATATATTAGAGTTATGAATAGGGAAGTAATTATTCTAATATATCTGTTAGATTTTTACTTCCCTATTTTTTACGATTTATTTCTAAAAAATAAGGGTGGTGAAAATACATAAAGAAAGTAGATAAAGAATATAGCTGTTTGTCAAGTGCTGAACAGATATATTTGTCAGGATGCGGAATCCGATATAATTTTGTTAAAGTAACAGATGGTATAACAGTATATAAGTATAAAAAAAGTATGAAGTTATTTGAAGCCTTATCAAATTTCTATAGACAGCTAGAAGTATACGAATAAAATTATATGGTGAAAACAAATGTTATTAAGAACAAGACAAAAATCACATGAACGAACTATGCATCAATTAGATCAAAAACTTCGTATTGCCGAAATGAAGCGTGAGGAGTGGGAAATAAAATGTGAAATATTTAAGTCATATCTTCCCATCCGCTTTAAAATAAAATTTAATAAATTAATAGTGTTATTATCTATTGTCGCAATCATATCATACACGATTGCGGCTATTTTATTACAAAAATATACAATGATGGAGTTAAGTCCAACTCTTACAACATGTGTGTATGCATTCTTTGGAACAGAGTTATTGGGACTTGCCGGTATCAAGATATGTGATACAAAGTTTACGCAATGTGAAACAAGTAAAGTAATAGAAAACATTATTGAAGAAGACCCAGATGCGGTCGGTTAGGAGGAACTATGGAATTTTCAGAAATGCTTAATTATGTTTTATATGTTGTTTTGACGGTTATTTTGCCAGTAGTCGCTAAATATGCTGTTGATCTTATTAAGACCAAGATTAAAGAAAGTAATATTATCGCTGATGCAACAAAAAATGAAGACTTAAGCAAAATTGTAGAAAGTGCATTATCAGATGTTATGGATGCTGTTTTATACATAAATCAGGTATATGTTGATTCACTGAAATCAAGCGGTAAATTTGATAAAGAAGCTCAGGCGGAAGCATTTAATCGTGCTTACGTTGAAGCAATGAATATGATTTCTGATGAGGCGAAGAAGATTATTGAACAGTTATATGGCTCTTTTGATAAGTGGTTACAGCTTAAAATTGAATCTTCTGTAAATATGGCAAAGAAACAGTAAGGATGTGATTGTTTATGTCCAAAAATGTAAAAGATGTTATTTCCTATTTTGAGAACTTATACACTAATAAGGCTATCTACTTATGGGGAGCAAATGGTGAAGTAATTACAAAACAATTATGTGATAAGCTTTTTAAAACCTATGGTTCTTCTACATATAATAGACAATATTATGATGATAAATTAAAAGAAGGCTCTGGACATATAGGAGCTGACTGCTCTGGAGCAATGTGTCCTGTATCTGAATTTGATACTACTGCGCAAGGTTATTATAATAAATGTAGAACAAAAGGAAGTATAACTTCTATTCCAAAAGATACAGCTTGTTTGGTATTTAAGGGAAAATCTACCTCTGCAATAAATCACATTGGATTTTATTTGGGTAATGGTTATGTACAAACAATAGAAATGAAATCTAGTAAAGATAATTGTGTTAAGAGCAAATTGGAAACTGGTGGTTGGAAATGGTATGGAATCCCAAATTGGATTGATTACTCTTCTGCTCCTCAAAATAATATATCATCCCTTGTAAAATGTGTAGATGTAAGTTCCTATCAGGGAGATATAAATTGGAATCTTGTAAAATCCGCTGGTGTGAATCAAGCTATATTAAAAGTAATGCGTAAAGATTTAAATCCAGATAAAAAATTTGAGCAGAATTTGAGCGGATGT
>ERZ808054.1800-NODE-1800-length-10688-cov-12.268778_pt1 | contig 10688 bp, 13 predicted proteins | sample MGYA00380201_ERZ808054 | MGnify/ENA primary metagenome ERZ808054 (study PRJEB31490, sample SAMN06133419) | mouse gut metagenome | isolation source: Z5_2 | host: mice | place: China: Chengdu | collected 2015-05 ... | reverse complement strand
TACCAGTGGCTCACGCTTGTCCGGACAGGTGGCTCACGCCACACCGGACAGGCGGCTCCGCCGCATCGGAATATTCATGTTTTAAATGCTGCAGTAAATTTACTCTGGCTGTCATAGCCGACAGATTGTGCGATTTCTGCTATGCTCTTATTCGTTTCTTTTAACATTTTTGCAGCCTGCCGCATTCGATGTTCCTTGATATGTGACGCAATGGAAGTCCCATAAACTGATTTAAAGGCATTTTTCAAAGTTGTCGGGTTGATGAGATATTGTTTTGATAGTTCCTCTATGGTTATTCTCTGTTCCATGTGCTGTAAAAGTTGGTCATGGATTTTTCGGATAGTTTCAGTCAGCTCGAATTGATATTCCGTCAGTTTGTTTTGTGGTGTAAACTCCATTTTGCTAAGATAAAGTAACAGCTCCAAAATTTTGATTTTTTGGTATGGAAGCATAAGCATTTCAGGCTGGTTATAAAATGCAGAAAAAATACTTTCTGTCTGTTCATTACCAGCAAGAAAAGCAGGACTATCATCTCGGCAATATTTTTCTGGTAATACAGTTTCAAAAATATCACTGCTTTTTAACAATTCGGGTGGATTGTCAGAGGCTTCTTGCAGATCAATATAGATGGTAAGTCCCTGATACATACTGTTTGGAAAGGTAAGTAAAGAATCCGTACAGGCTTTCATGGTATGCAAGGAGAAATCGCCCGGATTCAGATAAATACGGTTTCCGTTTTTCATCTCCCACATAATCTGTCCAGCTTTACAGTAGTTGATCTGAATGATGTGTGATATAGCATTATGCCGCACAGAAAAAGAGTCCGTTGAAAAGGTAAGATAGCATAATTCTATACCAGGATAAAGCGGAGTCACAGTACTTGCCACCTTTTGATGAAATCTTGCTACATCTTTTTGTATTTTTTTTAATTCATCATTCATAGGACAGACCTCATAATTCAGGGCAGGTGATTTCCATAACCTGCTCGATCATCTGATGCAACAGACGTCCCTGTTCCGTATCTGCGGCTCTGTAATATACTTCCTTTCCTTCACGTCGGCAAACAATCAGACCACTATTTTTCAAAGGTCTGAGATGATGTGACACTGCCGGACTTGACATATGAAGCATGTCTGAAATATTGAGGACACATTCTTCCTGATGGCAGAGAAGCCAAAAGATTCGGATTCTGGTGGTATCTCCAAGCTGTTTAAAAACTTCTGATACGGTCTGAAAATAATCTACATGGTCTAACTGTTTCTGGATTAGTGCGATTTGTTGCCCTTCTCCATGTTGGTGTGGCAACTTTATATTATTCATACTCTTTTCCTTTCTTTATTAGTTGCATTTCGCCCAAATGGAAATACTTTTCGCCCATTTGGGAATGAATCACATGGGGATATTGACGTGTGCCTCCATGCGTATTATACTACGGCTATGATAATTAAACAAGTAATTAATTATTGAATTTAAAAACAAGGAGGAATTTGCAATGAAAAAAACGTATAAAATCGAGGTAGACTGTGCTAACTGTGCAAATTTGATGGAGGATGCGGCTCGCAAGACTGCTGGTGTGCAGAGCGCAACGGTCAATTTTATGACACAGAAGATGATCGTGGAATTTGACGAGGGGCAGGAGCCGAAAGATGTTATGAAGAATGTGCTGGATGCCTGCAAAAAAGTGGAGCCGGACTGTGAGATTTTCCTTTAAGCGGTTGCTGCTTATGACAAAGTGACACCCTTAAAATGCGCTGTTGCAATTTATGGGTGTCATTTTTATCGACAACAATTAAATGATTAAGCAAATCTTGAAAGGAGTTTTATTATGGAGGAATTAGTAATAAGTATATTACTTATGGTTGTTATTATAATGGCTGTGGCGCTTCTTATTTTTGTTGGCAGCCGCAAAGATGGCATGACAAAAAAGCAAAGGGTTATGATGATTCGGATTTTACTCAGTGCCGGAATCTTGCTGGCGCTCCAGTTTATTTCCGCAGAGATGTTTGATACGGTTGATGGGTTTTTATTCCCGTCTGCCGGAAGATTGCTTCGTTTTGCGTGCTATTTGATTGATTACCTGATTATCGGATATGACATTTTGCGAAAAGCTATAAAGGGTATTAAAAACCGTCAGGTATTTGACGAGAGTTTTCTGATGGCGGTGGCTACGATTGGAGCAATGGCACTGGCTATTTATGAGAATGGTGAATATCTGGAAGCCATTGCTGTTATGCTGTTTTATCAGATTGGTGAGTGGTTTCAAGGGTATGCAGTTGGAAAAAGCCGCCGTAATATCAGCAACCTGATGGACATTCGTCCAGATTATGCAAATGTTGAGAGAAATGGAAAATTAGAGCAGATTGATCCGGATGAAGTAGGGATTGGCAGCGTGATTGTTGTTCAGCCGGGAGAGAAAGTGCCGATTGACGGGATTATCGTTGAGGGTGCTTCCAGTCTGAATACCAGTGCATTGACCGGGGAAAGTCTGCCGAGGGAGGCAAAAGCAGGTGATGAAGTAATCAGCGGCTGTATCAGTATGACAGGAGTATTGAAGATACAGACAACAAAAGAGTTTGGAGAATCTACGGTTTCTAAGATTTTGGATTTGGTGGAAAATGCAAGTTCCCGCAAATCGAAATCAGAGGATTTTATCTCGAAGTTTGCAAAAATCTATACTCCGGCTGTCTGCTATGCAGCATTGGCGCTGGCATTCCTTCCTCCTGTTGTCCGTATGCTTTTTATGGGGCTGTCTGCCGATTGGGGAGTCTGGATTTACCGGGCATTGACATTCCTTGTAATCAGTTGCCCTTGTGCGCTTGTTATCAGTATTCCTTTAAGTTTCTTTGCAGGTATCGGAGGAGCAAGCAAGGAGGGTGTTTTGGTGAAAGGCTCCAATTATCTGGAAATCCTCTCCCAGACAAAATATGTTGTTTTTGACAAAACCGGAACCATGACAAAGGGTGTCTTTGAAGTAAATGGGATTCATCATTCTACCATAGGGAATGAAAAATTGTTAGAGTATGCTGCTTTTGCAGAAAGCGCATCTTCCCACCCGATCAGCAAGAGTTTACAGCGGGCATATGGGAGAGAAATTGACAGGACTCGTGTATCGGATATACAGGAAATCAGCGGAAACGGTGTGACTGCAAAAGTAGACGGCATGGAGGTTGCAGCCGGGAACGATAAACTGATGAAGCATTTGAATATTCCTTATCAGGACTGTCACCAGACCGGAACAATTATCCACATGGCAATTAATGGGAAATATGCAGGTCATATCGTGATTTCTGATATTATTAAACCTCATTCTAAGGCGGCGATTGCGGAATTGAAGAAAGCGGGAGTAGATAAGACCGTCATGCTGACCGGAGATGCAAAGAAAGTGGCAAATCAGGTTGCTGCATCACTTGGGATTGATGAAGTTTACAGTGAACTTTTGCCAGCAGATAAGGTTGAAAAAGTAGAAGAACTGCTGCGGGTGAAACTGGGCAAGGCAAAGCTGGCATTTGTGGGTGACGGTATCAATGACGCCCCGGTTCTTTCCAGAGCGGATATTGGTATCGCTATGGGGGCAATGGGTTCCGATGCGGCAATCGAAGCTGCTGATATTGTCCTGATGGATGACGATCCGATTAAGATTGCAAAGGCAATTAAAATTTCAAGAAAATGCCTGCGGATTGTTTATCAGAATATTTCAATGGCACTTGTTGTTAAATTTGCCTGCCTCGCATTAGGGGCTGTGGGAATTGCAAATATGTATCTGGCGATTTTTGCAGACGTAGGGGTTATGATTCTTGCAGTGCTGAATGCAATCCGCTGTCTGTTTGTGAAAAAGCTGTAAGGAGGAGTGTGTCTTTGGAAGAACATCAATATAGTTTTTATAATGGGAAATTGAAAGAAAACGATTTATACCGTTTAACAGAATTTTTCAAAATGCTTGGAAACCCTACACGTATCCTTATCCTGCTCTTTTTAATGGGGCAGGATAAGAATGTCAGTGATTTGTCAAAGCTGTTGGGATTTACGCAGTCTACAGTTTCACACCAACTGAATTTATTGAAAGCAAATAAAATGATAAGGCGGTACAAAGATGGGAAAAAGGTATTTTATGCTTTAGTGGATAAAAATGTGTCAAAGGTTATTGAGGAAGCACGACATATTTTGCAGTGAAAAATGTTTGACAAAAATCTTTCTACAAATTTTTATTGAGAAGCTCTTTTACAACGGGATCATCTGTTTCAATTCCCTGTTCTTTGAGTTCCTTGATTTTTGTTTTAAATTGAGGAAGATATTTTTCGTGGGCTACAAGCAATTCGTCCAAAACAACGTTTACCGTTTCTTCCGCTTTGCACCAAAGGATTTAAGGTAAAGGCTTCCAGAGCAATACCATAATCCCCCGTGATTGCTGCTTCAATGACACATTCTTCCATTGCCTTCATCATTTGCAGCCAGCCTCTTTGCGCCGGAGGCATGGTTCCCCAGGCAAGAGGTTCTGCGCCTTTTGCGGAGATCAGGCTGGTCACTTCTACAATACAGTCCGAAGGCAGGAAGGAAATAGCCCCATTGTTTTGGGTGCTTACTGTCATTCTTAATTGTTTATTGTTATAGATGGCACTGATACATTCGCAGGCTGCGTCACTGTAATAGGCTCCGCCCCGTTTACTTAGGAGTTCAGGTTTTTCATGGAGTCTGGGCTGGGAATAAAGGTCAAATAATTCTTTTTCTACCTGATACATCTGTTCTGCACGGGTGCCGCCTTCTGAAAATTCATGCAGGCTGTGTTCCAGCATTTCGTCTTGCAGATAATAATATCGGTGATAACCGCAGGGGATTAGTCCCATAGTATCCAACAGTTCTGTGGGAAACGGAGCCTGATAGATGTTTACGGGTGTACCGCCGTTTTTTTCGTTTATATGTTTTAAAATTTGATGGGTTACATCTTCGCCTTTATGGTTGGTGACTTTGTGCCAGTGGAAATGATTCAGTCCAGCAAACTGATAGGTAAGATCTTCCGGTTTGTAACCGATGTTTTCCGGTTCTTTCATTTCTGCTATTCCCGGCACGTTGCAAAGTCCGATGGTCTTTTCCCACCCAAACTGTTTGATGGCGGCTTCCGTGACCATTCCACTGGGATTGGTGAAATTGATAAGCCATGCATTTGGGCAAAGCTCTTTCATATCTTCAATAATCTGACCAATTACCGGAATGGTACGGAAGGCTTTCATCATTCCACCGGCACCATTTGTTTCCTGCCCAAGCATTCCGTGCAGATCAGGGATGCGTTCATCTTTGATCCGTGCTTCCAAAAGACCTACACGGAATTGGGTTGTCACAAAATCTGCATCTGCAAGGGCTTCTCTGCGATTTAATGTTGTGTGTATCCTGACTTTGTAAGGTGAAGCGTCCCACATACGTTGGGCGAGATCTGCTACAATGCGTTGTTTTTCTTTTCCACGTTCCACATCTACAAGCCAGATTTCTTTAATGGGCAGTTCTTCATATCTTTTGATAAATCCTTCCATTAATTCCGGAGTGTAGCTGCTGCCGCCGCCGATAGTGACAATTTTTATTTTCTTTTCCATAGGTAATGCTCCTTGTTAAATTATTAGAGTTTGTTTTTTCCATAAATCATTTTGAAATTCTTTCTAAATAAGAGTTTATAATATCCTGCAAAGTGATGTTTCGCATGGAGTTTTCTACATCATTCTGAATTTGCCTGTAATAGTCGGCAAGAGCAAGCTGGATGTTTACGCCTACTCCACATTCAGGATTGGTGTGGGTATCCAAATGCAATAGTGGCTTTTCTTTTTCTACAGCTTTATAGATCTCCAAAAGAGAAGTTTTTTCTGGTACTTTTCCCAGTTCAGGGGTTGCCTGACCACGGGAACTGCTGATCAGACCAGCGGCTTTTAACTGAGCCATGATTTGACGTACATAGGATGGATTTGTCTGGATACTGACTGCGATCTCCGAACTGGAAACAGTAGAACTGCTGCTTTGATGGATAAAAACCAAAATATGCACGGCATCGCTTAATCGTGTGGAATATTTCATTTTTGCCTCCTGAAAAAAATACTTGCAATTTTATAAAATACATGCTATCATTCTTTGTGAACTTGCAATTTATAAAATAACATGTAACGGTGGATTTGTCAATTATAAGATGAAGTATGATGAAAAAAGTACAGATAGGAGAGTGGAACAATGAGCTTTTATGAAAATTTAGTCCTGCAGACACAGATGAATTATTCCAGACACCGCAGTGTGTATGCATCAAAGAAAACACCAGTCAGGTTAAGCCAGCGTAGTCCGTTACCTTATGATGAGCAGATCCATGAATTTGTAAGGCGGATTGAAGAAGCAGAATGTATCGTGGTGGGTGGAGCTTCCGGTTTATCTGCGGCAGGCGGCGGTGATTTTTATTATGGGGATACGCCGTCTTTTCGGAAGTATTTTGGAAAGTATGCTGAAAAATATGGTTTTAAAGGTGCTTTTGACGGAATGTACAGCGGATTTGATACAAGGGAAGAACACTGGGGTTATATAGCAACCTTTCTGAATACCACGCTGAATGCCCCGGTAAGAGAACCATATCTTGACCTGGATGAAATCCTTAAGGGCAAAGATTTTCATATACTGACCACCAATCAGGACACGCAGTTCATCAAAATTTACAAAGAGGAACAGGTCAGCGAGATTCAGGGAGATCACAGGTTTTTCCAATGCTCCGATTGCTGCCATGACGGGACGTGGGATGCAGTAAAGCCAGTGGAAGAAATGATAAAGGCGATGGGAGAGGGAACCAGCATACCGACAGATCTGATTCCTCGCTGTCCGAAGTGTGGCGCAGAGGCATTCCCGTGGGTACGGGGCTATGGTAATTTCCTGCAGGGAAGAAAATATGATGAACAGTATCAAAAAGTATCCGGATATATTCAGGAAAATACAGACAGGAAGATGCTCTTTTTGGAGCTTGGTGTGGGACGTCTGACACCAATGTTTATTCAGGAACCTTTTTGGAATCTGACATTCAACCTGTCGGACGCTTATTATATTTCAGTAAATGCAGAATATGATTTTTTACCGGAACAGATTGAGGATAAAGGGTTTTGTGTTCTTGGTGATATTGGAAAGGTTTTAAAGGATGTAAATGCTGAAATAAAAAGAGGATAAATGGCAAAGCGACAGGCAGAACGCATTTTACAATTAAAAATAAAGTGAAAACAGGAGTGGATTCTTTATGAGAGTTGGAATTATCCGTTGTATGCAGACAGAAGATCATTGTCCTGGAACGGCAGATTTTAAGGCGGTACGGGATAGGAAAGGAGCTTTTGGGGAGGTGCCGGAAGGGGAAAGTATTGAAATTGTAGGATTTTGTAATTGCGGAGGATGCCCCGGAAAGAAAGCGGTTTTTCGTGCCAGAAAATTAGTGGATGCCGGCGCTGATACGATTGCATTTGCATCATGTATCCAAAAAGGAACGCCTATAGGTTATCCGTGTCCGTTTGGAAAGAAAATGCAGGAGGTAGTTTCAAAGAATATCGGGGATGGCATCAAGATACTGTCCTATACACATGAAAGTCCAGCAGAAAAATAAGAGCCTTGACTTATAGAGAATCAGGAAGAAATCAGTCTGAAAATTAAAACGAGGAGAATATAAAACGATGGAAACGTCATCAAAGAGTAATTATGGAGATCAGATAAAATCGCTTTTGGAACATATAAATGGGGCAAATGCAATTGTTGTTGGGGCAGGTTCTGGTCTGTCAGCATCAGCAGGATTCCGGCATTATTATGAGAGGGATGAAACTTTCCTGAAATATTTTTCGGAGTTTGAGAAGAAGTATGGCTACCACAGTACGTTTGACGGGTTTTATTACAGATACCGCACGAGTGAAGAACGGTGGGCATTTCTTGCAAAGCAGCTATTCTGTATGTTGGATGCCCCGACAGGAGAGCCTTATAAACATTTGCATGATCTTTTGGCAGATAAAGAATATCATATTCTGACTACCAATTTAGATGCACAATTTGAACGAGTATTTCCGGCTGAAAAAATAAGCGCCATTCAGGGGGACTGCCGCTATTTCCAGTGCGGTCACAGATGTCATGATGAATTGTATGATTCTGTACAGATTGTCCACAGTTTAAATAATGCGATTGATGCTGATTTGAATGTGCCAACTGATTTAATTCCACATTGTCCTGAATGTGGTGCGGAAATGGAGCCGTGGATGCGATCGCGCGTTTTTTTGGAGGGTAGAAAGTACCGCGGGGAGTATACAAAACTCAATGATTTTTTGCGGAAAAACAGGAATAAAAATATGTTGTTTTTGGAAATTGGCGTTGGACGCATGACGCCTATGTTTATCCAAGAGCCATTTTGGAATATGACTTATGCATTGCCGCAGGCTTTTTATATCACGGTCAATCCAAAAGATGCCTATCTTCCAAAGGAATTAGAAAATAAAGGACTGGCTATCAGAGAGGATATTGCAGAAGTCCTGATAGATACAAAAAAATTAGCAGAAAACGGAAAATAAAGATGGCATGATAAAGTGAGCGGGGATAGGAAAAATTTATTGCTGATAAGTGGAAGAATGGAGGATTGTAATGAAAGAGGTAATGAAAGAAGTTATCACGAAACTAAAAGAGGCAGATGCGGTTTTAATCGGTGCAAGCAATGGACTATCTATTTCGGAGGGTCTGCACCTATTTGCGGAGAATCAGACTTTTATGGAACTGTTTTCTGATTTCAGGGAGAAATATGGAATCCATAATATCCTGCAGGGAATGTTTTTTGAGTATCGTACAGAAGAATCATGGGCGTTCTGGAGCCGTCTGATTAAGCGTTTTGTTTGTGAATACAGGGTTACAGAGAATATGGAGGCGTTACGGAAGCTGACAGAGGGAAAACCATATTTTATCGTAACATCTAATGGGGAAGGTCATTTTGGAGCGGCAGGGTTTGACAGCCAGAATATTTATGAGATGGAAGGAAATTTTGTAGAAATGCAGTGTTCTAAGGGATGCCATTACAAACTGTATCCTGCTGATGAAGCGGCAGAAAAAATGGTTGCAGTGCAAAAAGACTGTAAAGTTCCATCGGAACTTATCCCGCACTGTCCGGTCTGTGGGGGATCTATGCAGGTGCATAGTGTAGTGTGTCCGCATTTTCTTGTAGACCATGAAGCGGCAGAGAATTTTCAGGCATTCTTGAAAAGATTTCATGGAAAAAGGCTTTTTATCCTTGAATTGGGGATTGGCTGGCGCAACCAGATGATTAAAGCACCTTTGATGGAACTGTGCAGGCAGGAGAAAAAGGCTGTTTATGTCACAATAAATAAAGGGGAGATTTATATCCAGAATGATATTAAAGAAAAGTCCTATGGACTGGATGGGGATATGACAGAAATCCTTGCAGGGTTGCGGCAGTGTATGGAACAGGGTTAGGAGGATTTATGGTAAATAAAAATTTGGATAAGATTTTTTCTGATATAAAACAGCCACAGATAAAAGATAACTTTGAGAAATGGAACTTGTTTCTGAATAATGAGGTTGATTTCTGGCTAAAGACCAGTGAAAAGCACACAAAAGAACATTGTTCCAGAGTGTTACTGTTTTGTCTGCTGATTGCTGATAAGCAGGGATTGTCACAAAAAGAAACAGATATTTTGTGTATGGCTGCTGTTTTCCATGATTCCCGCAGGCAGGACGACTGGTATGATGTGGGGCATGGGCAAAGGGCGGCGGATTATTATGGGGAATACTGCACAACTCATGAGCTGGCATTTGAGCAGGTGTGTTATGAAATTATGTATTATCATGACCGTGATGACCAGGCTGGAATAGATGCCATTGCGGGCAGGAACCTAAAAGAGCAGAATGGGGTGCTGCTGTACCAGAGTTTTAAGGATGCGGATGCCCTTGACCGTTTCCGTTTAGGACCGGATGGACTTGATATAAAATATTTGCGGACAAATGAGGCAAGATCATTATACAGCTATGCAAAAATGGTTTGGTTTCAGTATTTCGCATAGTGGAAGATTATGCCCCATGATGCGTAGATGGCTGAAACGAGCTTTAGTGTGGTTTTGAATGGGAAAAGAGCCTCGGCAAATATTGTTTCCTGTTCCGTTGCAAGAGATATGTCAAGACAACTTTTTCTTTCCAGAGTATACGGAAATGCAGACTGCACTGGGCATACAGAGTGTGATTTTATCATTATGGACGATGCCTATGTCGGAGCCATACCAGAAATCCATGCGAATCATCAGGATGCATCTCTGGTGCATGAAGCTGCCATTGGAAAGATTGCAGGAGAGCAGCTAATAAAGCTGATGACATTAGGATTGACTAAGAAGGAAGCGGAGGCACAGATTATTAACGGATTTCTGAAATAATGTTTGGAAGTATATAAAGAAATAAAACAGGCTGGAGGTGGTTGTTTGCTTGAAAATGCAGATAGGACAAAAGAAGCTGTTATCCAGTTGAAAAAGATAGCGGAGCTGGAACAGCAGATGATGCAGTACGGCGATGTGAAGCCCGCCACGGAGGCGGATGTGAGCGGCAAGCTGGAAAACCTGCAAAGGCTCATGGAGCAGCCGCCCGTGCCGGAGGATGGGGAGTTTTCGGAGGAAGATATCGATAAATATGTTTTCGGGGTAAGGGTTTACGAAGACCGCTTT
>ERZ808054.1797-NODE-1797-length-10716-cov-5.081493_pt1 | contig 10716 bp, 9 predicted proteins | sample MGYA00380201_ERZ808054 | MGnify/ENA primary metagenome ERZ808054 (study PRJEB31490, sample SAMN06133419) | mouse gut metagenome | isolation source: Z5_2 | host: mice | place: China: Chengdu | collected 2015-05 ... | reverse complement strand
GAGATGCATCAAGCCAACCGCGAAGCGGTTTTTGCATGGCTTGATGCCTGTAACAGGAAGCCGAAGGCTGAACTGTTACAGCAGCATGCACTCAACCACAGGTTGAGTATGAATCAACCAATGATCCCTTCACAAATCCTGCCGATTGCGATATGCTTTTATCAACAGATGCATGTGTGGAAAAGCAGCAATACATAACAATACAATAAAATGGCATATAGGCTCTCAGAGTCTATGTGGTCAACAACGGAGGTTTACTATGAGGGAACTCAAAATAAGTGAAATGATCAGGGAACTTAGGACAGACAAAGGCATCAGCCAGGAGACACTCGCCGATGTGTGCGATGTGAGCATGCAGGCGGTCAGCAAGTGGGAAAACGGACAATCCTGTCCCGACATCACCTTCCTGCCGCTGCTCGCGGAATATTTCGGCGTGTCGACCGACTATCTTCTGACAGGCAGGAAACATGCTGCCGGAAATGCGGACGATACCATCCTTTCAGGCATGTCGCAACAGGAACTCAAGGACGATGTTCTCTATATCGTTCAGTACCGGAACGGAAAAATTCTCGACAAAAAGCTTTGGAACACAGAACCGCCTGAAAATAAAGATACGGCGATCGCGATCCGGTTTGATCACGAGGCTTTACAGACAGACAATACCCTTCAGATCGAAGTGTGGGGAAATGCCAACATAGAGGCGCCTGATATGGACATGAACCTGTCGGCAGGCGGACATGTCAATTGCAGCGGAACTATACAAGGCAATGTCTCCGCTGGTGCGGGCGTGAACTGTGGAACGATCGAAGGTGATGTCGCCGCTGGCGCGAGCGTGAACTGTGACGTGGTGGAGGGCGCTGTCTCCGCCGGAAACAGCGTAAACTGCGATACGGTCGAGGGTAACGTATCTGCCGGTTACAGCGTGAGCTGCAATACGATAGAAGGCGACGCCTCCGCTGGAACCATCTCCTGCGAAACCATTGAGGGCAGCGCAAAGGCCAGCTCACACATTGAATACAAAAACAGATAAAACAGTCCTCCACATCCAGATAGGAGCTGCCGGAAAATGATATGCTCCGGCAGCTCCTCCGCTATCGCTCTTCCACAGTCATATGGACCGTGTCCCCCGCACCCTTCCCAAGCTGACTGCGGATACTTTTGAGCATCCCGATGATGTGGCAGACATTTCCATCCGGATCCTTCACCCCCATATTGACGATGCTCCCGTCATAGGGAATGCCGTCAAACTCGGCGTGCACCTTGACGCGCCCCTTTCCAAACTCCTCCCGGATATTCCACGGAAAAATGACATAGGCACCGCCTTTCTCCGGGATCTCATGGATCACTGTGTCGTACTCATATTTCTTTCCCATCTTCCGTTTCCCCTCTCCTCCCCAACAATGTTATAATTTTCCACAGGTTATTTTGCTTCCTTTATATTATACTGTGCACAAACCAGATATGCAATTCCTAATCCTGGTCTCCCAAAAACAAAAATAACAGTGAATACACTGCCTGATTTTTGCGCCAGTACCGCGTTGTTGTCAGTCGACAATGCTATCACATTGACTCCTTTCTCCTCCTTGCCCTGACACAAATATCAAGCATTATTTTCACCGTTATTTGGTACTCCATCCAATCATAAAATAGATTTATCAGCTGATGCTTCTATAATCATATCTAGCATCAGCTGATATATTCCTGTCCTATTTCATTGCTTTTTATTGAAAGCTGCCTTCCGCTATGATGAGATTTTTAGGCACTTAACAACGAAATCTTGCGCAAAATGGCAAAATTTTGGTTCCGGCTTGTCCGGGTTAGGTAAACACTTTTAAATCAGAAATAACACCCTGTCCATACAACAACACACTAATTGGAAACATGTGTAAAATCCCAATGGGAAAATACATCCACATAGCAGGTCTTTGTTCCGACCTCATATCTTTCCATACCACCGAGCGCCGGATTGTATCTCTCCATGTATTTCGTCTCAACTACTGTATACGTATAATACTGCGGACGATACTTTATTAAATAATGAGCGTTCTTAGGTACCGTAACCGTATATCCAGTCCCCAGAGAATATGTGTTAGACTGTCCTAAGGAAACTCCTAACTGACTACCTATAATACTTCCATTTTTTCTTTATAACATGTATAAGCCAAAAACGCAATTCCCGTAACAACATTGATGCACAGAACCACCAAAATATAAATCAATGGGCTTTCAAAAATGTATCTCCGGCTCGCAGAGTGATAACCCTGTCCAGAACTAAACCCAGTAACAGAATCAATAAATTGCACGACTACCGCCCAAAACGGAAGTGTACTTAAACCAAATATACTCAGGATAATCGTTTTAACAGCTATCACACAATAGGGAGAATTTCTCATCAGGCAGCCTCCTTCCATGAACAAAATAAAACCCCTCCTGCCCTTACTTCCAGACCCCGGCAAATTTTCATAGATCAATCATACTTACACCTCCTCATTTGTGTTAAAACAGATGGTATCAATCCCAATAATCCGTATTGTTATGATCATATTACCACCCTCTATTTCCCTCCTGCAAGAGACAGAATTGACAAGTAGATCTACTTGTCAATTCTGTCTCTTGCAGGGACGCTGATAATTGATTACATTTGAATTATCTTATGAATCATCTTATGGAAATGGAGGTATTTTACCAATGAAAAATTTTTATCCACGAAAATTGTTGTTACTGCTTATACTCATATGCCTTATGCAGAATAACGCTATTTTATTGCCTGATCCGTCAGAAGACGTCTATTCTGGAGAGGAATTCATTGCTCCGCAAAATGACACTCCTGATTACAATAATTCTCTTACCTGACGCATTTTATCCAGATAAAAATTTTCATAAAACGCTCTTTTACTAAAATGACTGATTGCAATACACCACGTTAAACTATCAGTCATTTTTTCTTTTTCAGGTTGCTGTTCAGCATACGCCTTTTGTTCCACCTCATTCCACCATATATCATAAAGAAAATCACTGACCGAATAAACCCGCCTGCACTTCAACGCCGTCCGCAACACTTTTCCATCCAATTCTGTTGCCAGATGATATGTACCCATATTGCCTAACTCACTCGTAACAAGCACCATGACATATTCATACATGGCAATATATTCCGACAGTAAGTTTCGTTTCTCATATTCCTCAAAAAAATGTATCAGAAACTCAATTTGCCTTCGTTTCTCTATATCGTCAAGCCCTTTTAGCCTTTGCCGGATACATGTCATCTCCGTCTCTGTCAGATAGACATCATCCATCTCATACCATCTATCTGTATTCAACGTGCAGTGAAGCGCCTCTTCCTGCCTTGACACAAATTGCTGCGCTGTTATCTTTCCCTCCATCCAATCAAGCGCCGCCTCCATTTCCATCACATACTGCCTGTTTTCCGGTATCTCAAGACAAACCTCGGCTTTTAATCGTTCCAGCAACACTCTTGTTTTTCCGGTTTCACGATTGTTGCAGCAGAGCGCCATCTCTGCCATCAACTGCAGCACTTCTCTGTTATCAGCCACAAGTGCGGTCTTTTGAATCTCCCCGGACAGACCGAGCCGTCTCAATATTTTTTCCAGCGGCTCTCTCTGCATATTATGTTGCCTGTTTTCCGCCCTCTGAAGAGATTTGACCGAACAGATCCCTTCACACAGCTGCTTTTGTGTCATGCCGAGCATATTCCTGCGAATCCGCAGGACATCACCAATCGCGAACACCCACCGCTGCCGGTAGAGATAGGTGCAGTCCTGCATGTATGCCGGGACATCATACGCCGCATAAAGTTCCTTTAACACCCCTTCCAGTTCCATGTTCTCCTGCAGGGTCATCTCATATTGCACGCTCTCCTGCATTTCTCCGCTTTCCACAAGCCGTTTTATCAGATCCGTCAGAATCTTCCCCCTGTACTCCAGCAGTTCCACCAGATAAAATGCGCGCCCCGTGTTCCGCAGCAGTTCCATCGCCTCATCGCAGAGCCGCAGGGCCTGTTCCAGATCCGCCAGAGACATCGCAGTATCCCCACCCATCATTTCCCGAAAATAGTAATGCGCAATCTTGGGATAGATCTTCGCCCTTGTCAGCTCATCATAAAGGGAATCTTTCACATAGTCCATCCAAAACCGGCACTTGTAAACAAAACCGGACGCTGATTCCCTGTAATATTCGTACTCCAACACGATATTGATTTCCAGCACAGACAACAATCCGGTTTTCGCATACACGCGCTCCACCCCCGGCACCGTCAGCCGCACTGCCGCATCATAATAATCTGCAATTTCCACCCGTTCTGCCCCTTGCAGTCTCAACAGTTCTGCCCGCATCACAAGACAAAACTGTTGTTTCACCTTACCGTCCGCAGATTCCAGTGCTTCATACTCCTCGATCAACCGCACTGCCTCCGGAAAATCCTTCCGTTCAACCGCACACAGAATCCTGTGCTGACATTCCCATTCCTCATAATCTTCATTTCGCAGTAAATTTTCGTATGTCTCCGGCGCAACGCCCAATCGTTCCAGCAGACGGTTCCGCATCGTTTTACAGACGGGTCGCTCTGCACTCTCAATCCGCGAAAGCTGGCTGATATCCATCAACCCTTCCACCAGATCTTCAGCCAGCACATCTGACTCCTCCCGCACTTGTCTCAGAAAAACTGAAAAATACGGATCCTTTCGCTCACTTATTCGTTTCAACATATGCGCACCCCTCTCAGGAACACTCCAGACGATTGCAGTTAGTATTATATATTAATTTCCCTCAACAATCAATACGCCGCCAGGAACAGCCTGAGCAGCAATCAACAACTTGCTCTTGAAAAATCCGCGCATTTTTTGTACACTATAATAGATAGCACTTGAATTACTTTTAAGCAAGGGGCTTTTGAAGGGAGAATATAGCATGAAAAAAGCAATGAGCCAGTCCTTACTGACACTGATCCTAAACGGTATCTCCATATTATCGCTGATATTTCTGGTGATATCCCTGATTTCCTATCGGAATGTAAACAATCAGCTCTACTCCGCCAATGAAGAGCGGTTCAATCTGACCTACAACGCAAACCGTTTCATGAACGGTTCCGCCTACCTGACAAACGAGGTACGGGCGTTTGCGGCGACAGGGCTCCAGAAGCATTACGACAATTACTGGAATGAAGTCAATACGCTGAAAAACCGCGACAAGGGCGTCGCTGAGATGCAGGAGATCGGCATCACCGCCGCAGAGCAGAAGATGATCGACGACATGTACGCGCTGTCCAACCAGCTGGTCCCACTCGAGGACGAGGCGATGAAGAACGTGCAGAGCGGAAATAAGTCTGCCGCCCTGGACTATGTGTACGGAGATGCATACAACGACTCCATCAACCAGATCAACACACTGAAAGATCAGTTCCTGACAACGCTCGACAACCGGACTTCCGCTCATGTGAACAGCCTGCTGCAGGAATCGAACCAGATCAGGCTCAGCATGATCCTGGCTCTGTCGATCGTCGGCATCATGCAGCTGTCCAATATGCTGCTCGTCCGTCTGAAAGTCCTGCGCCCTATCATGGTCGTGAAGAAACAGATGGTCGAAATCTCCCAGGGAAATCTTTCCGCAAACTTTACGCTGCTCCCTGACACCTCGGAAATCGGCATGCTGGTGGAATCCATTCACGAGACCAAGCGCGAGCTCAAGAAATATATCAGCGACATCGACACAACACTGTCCCAGATGGCTGACGGCAACATGGATCTGACGATCGGAAGCGACTACCGCGGCGAATTCCTGCCGATCCAGCGCGCGATGGGACAGATACTCGATTCCCTCAACAACGCGCTGTCACAGATCAACAAGACTTCCGTGCAGGTTTCCGACGAATCCGACAAGATGTCGACAAGCGCACAGAGCCTGGCAAACGGCGCCACGGAGCAGGCTGCCGCAGTCGAGGAGCTCTCCGCGAGCATTCTCGAGATCTCTAAACAGGTGAGCAACACATCCGCGGATGCCGACAACGCCAACAAAGTGTCTGAGGAATCCATGCGGCATCTGACACTGTGCAACGAGAAGATGCGGGCATTGAGTGCGGCGATCGACGAGATCTCCGACTCCTCCCGTCAGATCGGCGGCATCACAAAGGCGATCGAGGACATCTCCCTCCAGACCAACATCCTGGCGCTGAACGCCTCCGTGGAGGCAGCGCGCGCAGGCGAAGCCGGAAAAGGGTTCGCGGTCGTGGCTGGCGAGGTACAGAGTCTGGCAAACAAGAGTTCCGAGTCCGCGAAGAATATCTCGGAACTGATCGAAAATTCGATCAAACAGGTACAAAACGGTGCTACCCTGTCCATCGAGACCATGAAGGCACTGACTCAGGTGATCGCCAGCGGGGAACAGTCCGCGGCAATGATCGAGCGGATCGCCTCCTCCGCGACACAGCAGGCGGAGTCCTTAGAGCAGGTGACAGAAGGTATGAACCAGATCTCCAACGTCGTGCAGACAAACGCATCGACCGCGGAAGATTCTGCCTCCTCCGCACATGAGCTTCGGAGAGGTGCGGAAGATCTGCGCAATGCCGTACAGAAATTCAGTCTGCGCAGAAGATAATTACATAGCGTATCAAGCCGGCTGACTTCTGCCGCCGGCATAAACTTACAAGTCCTCGGAGCGACGCAACCCGTCACTCCGAGGACTTGTGGATTTCAAGCACGTTCTGGCTTTTTGCCCTGCACGATATCGTTTATGTCATAGTTTTTGGACGCCGCAATGATGCTGTTTTCCGCGAAGATCTCCTCCAGGATGCGGTGCTCCAATGCCCTGCGCCGCGTCAGGTGCGCGACCAGCCCTTCCATGCCTGTCAGACCATGCGCCTTTCCGTAGGGCGATTCCTCCAGAAACCGGATCATCATCGGAAACCACAGCTCCACTCCGCGCTCGTCCGACCGCTCCTTCCTGATGACATCGATCGTACCCTCGATATCGTCCACATCAAGATAGACGATCTGAAAGTGTTTCCCGGCAAGGACGCATTTTAGTTTCCGGTAGAAATCCAGGATCCCGTCATCGTCCATCAGCAGATACAGCATCTGGTTCTCGATGATATTCTGAAAGATGGAGCACTCAAAGATCTGCCCCTCCCCGTTCCATCTGCCGAAGCGCTCAAGTATCACCTGCTCGAACGCATCCCTGTCAAGATTTCCGTTATAAATCTCAAACTTTTCCAGATTCCTGTGAAAATCCGGTATCTCCGTCAATATCTGGGTATAGCAGATGACCCTGTGCGCGCCCTCGGTCACTGTTTTTTCTATGATCTTTGACGCGAGCGAAGGATAGTCTGCCAATATCTTGTCATACTGTTCCTCGGTGGTATAGGTACACCACGCCAGCTCGACAGGCGAGTAGTCGCCCTCCCGAAATACCTTGTGATCCGGCAGTTGCTCCGACAGTCTTTGCACAAATGTCGACTTGCCTGCCCCCTGCAGACCCTCTATAAAATAATTGATCTTTTTCAAATCGATCGCTCCTTTCCATGAGCGTGTACACGCTCTAACCTCCGAAATTCCGAGGGTGTCATGTGCATATATTTCCGGAACGTACGGTTGTAATAGCTGATGTTGTTGAAGCCTGACCGGGTGGCGATCGCACTGATCTCGTCATCGGAATGCTCCAACAGGTCCAGACTCTGCTGTACCCTGTAATAATTCAGATAGCTGAACGGACTCATATTGGTTATGGACTTGAACAGACGGCAGATATGCCCCCTGCTCAGACCGAACTCCTTCTCGAGCTGTTCCAACGTGATATCGCTGTCACAATTCCCGCGGAGATACTCCATCATGGATTTCACCGTCACGATGCGGTGGTCGGAGGCATCTTCCGCGACATTCTGATCGCGCGCCGTGTTCGTCACCAGCAGATGCAGCGCTTCGAGCAGGCGTATCTTGATCGACAGCTCATACGCGTACTCCCTGGCATGAAAAGTCTCCCGGATGCCGTACAGACATTGGAGCAGCTGCCGCTGCCACACCTCCGCCGGATCGATGACACGGCAGACTGCGGCGCCGGACAGACAGGGTTCCAGATACTTTTTCTGGACGATGTCATTGCCCATGCCGCACAGAAAATCCATATGAAAAACCACGGCAAAAAAATCCAGCCGTCTGCCAAGCTCGCAGGTCAGCAGATGGAGCTGGTTCGAGGGAATGATGCAGATCGTATCTTCCCGCACCGGGCAGGCTTCGCCGCCCAGGTGGATCAAAGCCTCCCCCTTCGTGATGACGAGTATCTCGACCTCCTCATGCCAGTGGCAGCCGATCCGCTCCCTAAAGGAAGGATCGGGCGAGGCGTCGTAGAGCATCAGCGGGAAGAGTGCATTGCCGTGCGGTGTCGTCTCCCTGAGATGGGAGCTGTTTTGTGCCGGTACTTTTTTCATGGGCACTGCCCTCCGCAGATCATTTTGCGAAACTCCTCAGATAGATCGTATTTCCATCGGGATCATAGAAGATCATATTCGTCGCCCCCCAAGGCTGCTTTGCGGGCATTTGCACGATCTGTGCGCCCATACCCAGCACCCTCTGATACGCCTGTTCTATATCGTCAACCGTAAACGCCAGACATATATTCTGGTTCTGATTGTTTTTGACACTTCCATCGTTGTAAATGGTCAGCATCGTTTCTTCTGCGATGATGACCTGGTGAACCGTGTCATCACTCTGATTGTCAGTCTCGAGCAGCTGTTTATAAAAATCAGCAAGCCGCACAACATCGTTGGTCAGCAAACTGACTTCTCCTATTTTCATGTCGTCCCCCCCTCTCAATATTGCCTCCCAGGATCTTTCCTGCATCTGTCTTCGCAGCAGTCTCCCTGTCCTATGCACAAGCCCTGGCAGCCATACATGCTCAACACACCGCTTGAACTTGCGGAAGCTGACAGATCTAATTTCAAGCACAGGGACTACGATCCATTATATCGCACATCAAGTGCAAATACAATTCCCGAAAAAATTCTGAAGCGAGACTGACCGTTTCATTTTATGTGAATATCGTGCTATCAAATGCAAATATCGTTCAAGAATTTCGTTTATAAAGTTAATATAATACAATCAGAGTGTAGTCCGACACGAAACATCATCACATAATATCCTATTCAAAACGGAGGAATCAAGAAATGAAATTCTGGAAAGAGAACGAATCCCTGTGCTGGAAACACCAGTACGAGACCGTGAAGATCACACCGTGGGGCAGGAATGCACTGCGCGTGCGCACCACAAAGTACCCGAACTTTACCGACCGCAACTGGGCACTGGAGGAATCCATACCCGACACATCCGCCGATGTCTCCATCGAGATCGCAGAGGATGCGCGCACCGACGCAGCCATCACAAACGGACGGCTCCGCATCCGTGTAGACGGTTCAGGTATCATGACCTTTTACCGCGACGGACAGAAATTTCTGAAAGAATACCACAGGGACTACGACCAGCCCTCCTGCCCGGAGAGCAGATGTCTGAGAGTCCGCGGCAGGGAGTACAAGGCGATCTCCGGCGGCGACTACGCCGTGAAACTGCGCTTTGAGAGCAACGACGGCGAAAAGATCTACGGCATGGGACAGTACCAGCAGCCCTATCTCGATCTGAAAGGCTGTGCCCTTGAGCTCGCACAGCGCAATTCACAGATCTCTGTTCCATTTGCAGTGTCCAGCCTCGGCTACGGCTTTCTGTGGAACCATCCGGGTGTCGGCAGCGTCGTCTTTGGCAAAAACTACACCGAGTGGGAGGCAAAAGCCGCAAAGCAGACGGATTACTGGATCACCGTCGACGACACGCCGGCAAAGATCCTGGAAAATTACACGGAAGTGACCGGAAGGACACCCGTGATGTCGGAGGATCTTCTCGGGCTATGGCAGTGCAAACTGCGCTACCGCACGCAGGAGGAAGTGCTCGGCGTGGTGAGAAAATACAAAGAACTGGGCATTCCGCTGGACGTGATCGTCATAGACTTCTTCCACTGGACCAGACAGGGCGACTGGAAATTTGACAAGGACTACTGGCCGGATCCCAAAGCCATGTGCGACGAGCTGCACGCCATGGGCACCAAGGTCGTCGTTTCCGTGTGGCCGACTGTCGACAAGAAGAGCGAGAACTTCTGGGAAATGCAGGACCGCGGGCTCCTGATCCAGACAGAGCACGGCAGCAACCAGACGTACGAATTCCAGGGCGACTGCCTGACGATCGATCTCACCAATCCCGAGGCACAGGAATATCTGTGGGAAAAGTGCAGGAAAAATTATCGCGACTACGGCATCGACATGTTCTGGCTCGACAACGCCGAACCGGACTACAGCGCATACGATTTTGAGAATTACAGATATCAGCTCGGGCATGCCCTGGAGGTCAGCAGTCTCTACCCCAAGCTCTATGTCAAGACATTTTTCGAGCAGACCAAGGCGCCTTCCCTCGCGCGCTGCGGCTGGGCGGGCAGCCAGAAATACGCATCGCTCCTCTGGTCGGGCGATGTGCCGAGCACCTTCGAATCTTTAAGGGATCAGATCAGCGCCGGACTCAATATGGGGCTTGCGGGGATCCCCTGGTGGACGACCGACATTGGCGGGTTCATGACCGACGACGTGGCGGACGCGGATTTTCGCGAGCTGCTGCTGCGCTGGTTTGAGTTTGCCGTGTTCAGCCCGATCCTGCGCATGCACGGCGACCGCGG
>ERZ808054.1796-NODE-1796-length-10718-cov-6.054694_pt1 | contig 10718 bp, 5 predicted proteins | sample MGYA00380201_ERZ808054 | MGnify/ENA primary metagenome ERZ808054 (study PRJEB31490, sample SAMN06133419) | mouse gut metagenome | isolation source: Z5_2 | host: mice | place: China: Chengdu | collected 2015-05 ... | reverse complement strand
TTAGATTTTGGTTTGGCGATTAAAATATAACACAGAACAGGTATCTCTGTCTTTTAAATATTCAGTTGTAACACATGTATTGTAATCCTACAATTAAAACGATGGCTGGTATTTTTTTACTCTTGACAATCGAACGTACATTCTACATAATTGCAAATACAGAACAAACGTTCTAGTTTTATAAGGCAATTCATTGTATTGGCATTACATGGATTGCAAAACTGATAGAACTAACATATACATACAACACACAAATTCAGAAATTCCATTAGTAAGTGAAAATTTAATAGTGAATTAGTTGTTTATAAATGGATTTAAAGCAGTTCCCAGAATTGGGATTGCTTTAGGTTTTATTTTTGCTACGGATTTTTTGGGATTTTGAATGTGATTTTATATGTTTTTCGCAAGTTTGAGAAAAAGTTGTGAAAAGTTTGTAGTGAATAGAGAAGTATATAAGTGGAAGTAGTAAATGAGCATTTGTTATTTATGAAGTGAAAATTTTTGATTGTGGAGGTAACTATTTAATGAACAAAATGGTGGAAGTCCAAAGTATTAATATTAATGACATGGTAAAGAATGAAAATGGTACATATAAAAATGAAATATTATTAACACCTAATAAGCAGATTAATTCTAAAAATCTGGCAAGTGAAAGTGAATTACATAGGATTTTGTTACACTTAAATAAAAAGCCAGACGATAATGAACCTGAAAAGAATAAAAGCGGATACACTATCATTCCATCCTATTTTACTCTTGAAGTAGGAAAGAATGTTGAAAGGTATGATAAACTTATTGATTGTAACGGTGAATTGACAGTAACTAATAAGGAATATGTATTAGATGGAGAAGGAAATAAAATACTGGATGAAGATAACCATTATAAATTAGAAACATCCAGCCAGGATAAATATGTTTCTACATTTTGCAGTGCAGGACATTCACGGACACAGAAAAATTTATTTGTACAGAAAGATATTGTTGATAAGCTGAATGATATCCTGTTATGCGGAATGTCGAAAGCACTTGCTTATGACTGCCCTTCAAAATGGAATGCGTATTATGCTATGGTGACCACAGACAGTACACCAGTTACATACATGCCTAATATTGTTGTTATTGAGGATTATAAAAAGACAATCAAGCAAAAGGCGGATATAGTTGAGGTATCAGGGACAGGAAAAAATAAGAAATATAACCCTATTGGACATAAGGGAATGAAACATCATAAAGAATTGATCGAAATTATCCCGTTTGATGGGGCAGGATTAGTAACTCCTGAATGTGCGTTAAAATGGGCAAGAGAGCTAAAATGTCATTCCAGTAAAGGGAAATTTTATCTCCCATCCTGTTTCCAGTTCCGTGTAATCCCTGGAATAAAAGGCGAAGTAATGGTCTTTGATTTAAAGGGGTTTGCCAGAGAGAAGAAGGTTTCTAAGATTGTAGATTTGGGCGGTAAGACATGGGATATATTCAAAGACAGGATTGATGTTATACTTACAGAATCACAATTCAAATTTTGGAAGCAGTATCTTGATGATAGCGGCAATTTTGATTATTGGTCGTGGCGAAATGAATTTGATACGGAATGTCATAAATATAAAAGGACATTCAATATTGTTTTTTATGGTGTGCATCCAGATGATTTGTCAGACAAGACTATGTTGAGTTATCAGCCAGAACAGTCATTAAACTTTACAGATGAAGAAATACCAGAAGTGAGTGGTGTGGGAATTGATATTTATAGGAGAGTAGCATCGAATATAGATGAATTCTTAAAATACCGTAGATTGATAGAAATATCGGATGAAACAGGGGAAGAGGAAGAAAATATTGATAAATATACACCGCCTTACTATGTGGCTTTGCTCCATAATAAAGATTTGTTTTATGATCAATATGTGCATAGCAAAATAGAGGAAGATATAAAGAAGCTAAAGAATAATATTTTGTCAGGAAAGTTGTTTGTAAGGGGGAACTATCAAGTGTTTATCCCTGATTTGTATGGACTTGCTGAATGGGCATTCCATGATGAATTAGGAAATGAGCCACAAGGACTGTTAAGAAAACCATACCATATATATTCAGACTGGTGGAACGACAGGGGAGCCGTAACAGTGGATATAATGAGAAATCCAGCAGTCGGGATGGAACACAGGATAGGACATCTTAGAAATAACCGAGAATTAAAAAAGTGGTTCAAATTCCAGACAACGGGAATTATTACAGGAATGTATGATACGCTTGCATTGGCTTTAAATGGTGCAGATTATGACGGGGATACGGTATGTACGACTGACAATATACATCTGATTAATGCTGTAAAGAGAGAATTTAAAGCGGGGAATGGCAGACTGGTTGTTAAAAAGATAGTTGGTTGTCCTATAGAAAAAGAAGTTCCTAAAGGGATTCGGATTTCAGACAGGGCAGCATTAATGAAAATAAACCAGATGTCATTTAAAAATTCCATAGGACGTGTTATTGACAGAGTGACCGATTTATGGACTTACATTAATTTGGATAAAAAGAGAGTCAAAAATTATGTCATGGTAGGTGTGATCGTTGGCAGTGAGACGATTGATTTTGCAAAGACAGGCGAAAATGCTTCATTTCCTAATGAAATTGTTAGCTTCCTTAAAGGCAGAAAAAGAGGATGGTGGATGCGGTATCTTCCCCAAAACATAGCTGATGCACTGAAAGAGGAAAAAGCCATAAGAACGGCAATATTTTCAGGAAAGTCAGAACAAGAGATTGAAAAAATAAAAAAATTTATTGATTATGATTGTAATATGAACAGGTTATGCCATTATGCAGAAAAACAGATTGCAGATATTGATGATAAATATTTGCTAAAAGCGAGTGATCTTGCATATGAATTTGATTACAGGAAATGTATGCTCCGTAGCCAACCTTCTATTAATAGAAAAGTATATCGTATGATAAAAGTATTGCAAAAAGAGTATCAAGAAATTTCAAAAAAATATAGAGAGGAAGCTTTAAAGTCGAAAACGCACCAGAAGGCAGCCATTAATAAATTCAGGTGGTTTTATGATAAGTGTAGGACGGAATTACTGATTTTAGAGCCAGACATTAATAAACTGATAGATATGCTTGTGGTAATTTATTATGGTGATAAAGCGAATGGAGCGGGATTCCTGAATTTAGAGAAAGATATCTTATGGAATGCGTTTTCTGATGAAATGATTGCAAGGTGTACAGAAAAAAACATATCAACGGATATTGATTTTGAAAAACTGAAAGAGCATCATAGAAAAAATGTAGAGTATGCAAAAAAGCAGAAAGATAGAAAAGCAAATAGACAAAAGGCGATTATAAAGTCTATTGAAAATGTTGAAATGTATAAAGATAAGTGTGTTGTATTTACAAAAGTGGATAGGGCGATCATTAATGATATGCTGAATAAGGCGTATTTAAATAATATGATCAAGCGTAAAGCTAATGTTGTTAAATTGAAGCGTATACTGGCAATACTGGTATATCTGAGCAGAAAATGTGAAAGTGAAAAGGGTACCTCACAATGGATAAAGAAGTTAAATAATGTGCCAGATGAAATAACAGATATGACATTAGAAAGGCTTACATCTGTCAGTCACAAAATTATGGATATGGCAATTGCATTATTTGATAAAATGGGGATCCTTGAAAGCAGAATAGTTAGTGGTGGAACAAAAATCAAGATATTGTTTTCACATAATGAAGGAGAAACCTGGTTTGAAACAGAGGATTATAATAAAGCAGGTGCAATAATAAGGGATTATTTCAGATACGATAAAGGGATAGGAGTTTTAGAAAATGGATTTCGTGAAGACCAGTCCAAAATATCCTAGTATTTTCAAGGGAAAACGGTAAGTGATATAGAAAATGTGCCAACGCTATATAGGAAAGGGAATAATCCGAACAGCAAGCATTCTTTCAGATGAAATCTAAGGAGATAACATGAATCAAAACGAATTAAGAAAAAAGCTGTGTACTATTATTGCAAATGGTCTTATGGCTAAAGCAATATCAAGCAAAACAGGAATAACAACAGATATGCTTTCTCGATTTAAGAATGGGCATATCTGCCTATGTGATGCTGATGCGTCTAAATTGGAGTCATACCTTAATAAAGTAGTGATTCCGTAAATTAAAGATAATAACCGCAATATGCGGATTATTATAAATCTGTTAAATGTTGTGAATATCAGGCATTGGCGGTGTATCTGGTATTGTGGAAAATCCAGATCATAGAAAGCCACCAGTGCTAGACAATTATCTGTAATATTACAGTTATCCATACATCAATCTTCTCCACAGGCTAATGTGGGGTCACAGCCCATTAGCCATTATGTATATCGACTCCACAACGATATACAGACACAAAACAATAACAGTGCTTATGTATCATACAGCTTTTTGAGATACGAAGCTGCATGGTACAGAACCCTATATGCATCTCCACAATGCATAGGGCAGTCTGGTAAAGGTTCCACATTTTGCCGGAAGTACAGCCGCATGGTGTTTTCCACCACAAACACCGTGCGGTGATGTATGAAAATAAAAGATCAAATAATCTTTTTATAAAGAAAGACTTGTATATAAAGTAGTATGAAAGAAGGTGAAAAAGTGAGCCAGACAGAATTGAGAGAATTATACCGTAGCCGTCTTAAATGTGAAAAGCAGTGTTATATAGCGGAACAGACAGGTATTAATGCCGCTGTATTAAGCCAGTTTAAAAACGGACATATCGATCTATATGATTATCTATTTGAAAAATTAGAAGCATATCTTCTAAACAATTAAGCAACCGTCAACCAATCAATCACATATAAAATTCATATTAAAATCTAATATCATTCAAAGCAGCACAATAATCTAAGCTGCCAAAACCAAATTAAATAAGAAAATTAAATAATGGAATAATCGGGTTTGTGGAGTCCGATTGAGAGAATTATGAGAAGTACGGAGGAAGTAATTACGGAGAAAAAACAAGTAAATAGTAATATCAGTCTGGACAGCATCTACAATGCAATAAGATATTTGAAACCAGAACAACAGGGAATTATCCTTAATAATTATAAGATTACAGAATTATATAGCATACTTGCAGATGACGAAAGTTATAAGAAATATACTGATGATTTATTCGCAGTGTCTGATGGATACATGAAAAGAGCTATTGCACTCTCGGTACTTCATACGGAAGCATTTTTACAAAGTATGGGAAAACAGAGATTTGATGTTTTGGATTCTATGGGAAAAGCATATGATAACTTACCAGATATTGATAAGAAGATATTTTGTGAGAATATGTTTCAGAAGAAAGAATTTTTTCAAGATGCTTATAAAATGATGATGAATAGTTTTCAGAATGCGAAAGAAATAAAGAAAGGGGAGGTGGTCGAGAATGGGGAAGTAAGTAAAAAAGTAGAGAAATAATATAGTAGAGATGGTGTAGAGCAGAAAATATGTTCTGGTTTTATGTCGCTTTTTATTGCGACAGGGATAAAGAGGTGGTATAATTGTAGTTAAATAAGAAGTAGGGGGATTGGGTATGGGTAGAACAATTCTTTGTCCGCATTGTAAATCGGCATTAAATGAAGATATATTAAAGCAAAGGAACAGTGAAAATATATGTTTGGTATGTGGGAAACCATTGTGGGCAGATAAAGAAGACCCTAATGAGATATCTGCTTATGATAAAGTTGAAAAGATAGATTTAGAGAACCCTGATATGTATTTTTATGATATTGATGACGAGGAAGATGAAGAAAATGAACAATTAAGGGATGTTTGGTGCCAGTGTACAACTTGTAAAGAAGTGAATGCTATACCATGCAATCATTTTGATATTTTTAAAAAGAAATATGTAAAATTAAAAGATGATGTAGAAATACATTGTAAGGGTTGCGGAAAAGCAGTAACTAATCCAGCTATTCCGAAAAGACCTGATGGGTGGAGAAAACGTGATATGTGGGTAAAAGACTACGAAAATATTCCAAAGTGTCCCATTTGCTTATCAACAAAAATACATAGAATCAGCTTGACGAACAAGGCAGCATCCGCATTAGCTTTCGGTGTTTTGTCAGCAGGACATGTGAGCAAGACATACAAATGTGATACGTGCGGTGCTAAATTTTAAATGAAAAATTGAATACAGAAAATAATAAGAAGAAGACGGTTCAAACTGGACTGTCTTTTTGTATGTAAAAAAAGGAGGAACTTTTATTGGGTAATGATGACTTTATGTTAGATATAATTGCGGTATTGAATAAGCGGTTATCAAAGGCACAATTGAAAAGTGATTTAAAGGGGATTGATAATACTCTTTCTGTGAAGGTAATTGCAAAACTTGCAACGGCACTTTCTAAAAAGCAGTTAGGGGACAGTTTAAAACATCTGAATAATTTATACGTCCAAGTCGGAACAAAATTTAAAACGGATAAGGACACAAGAAATAAGTTATTGAATGAAATTGAACAATTGCAGAAAAATCTTACAGAACTGCAATTAAAGGTAAATGTAGAGAAGGGTGCTTCCCAGAATGCAATCGGTTCTGTTATATCCGTTGTAAAGACGGCACAGAAATATGCGGACAAAACATCCATCACACTGGATGTGGAAGTGCGCAAGGAAAAGGCGGTCAATGATATCCTTTATATCGGGCAGAAATATTCAAAACTGTTTTCAAATTTATCGGCTTCCCAGAAGTACGAAAATTTATTAAATTCAGCATATTCGATTTCGGACAAATCACAATTGCAGGAAGTACGGGCGCAAATATCAGCCTTTACCAGCGAACTGAAAGCAAACGGGCTGGCAACAGAATCAACCGGGCAGAAGTGGAGGAAGCTGATTGACCGTGCCAAGGAACTGTTTTCTGCGGCAAGTATTATCAGGACAGTATTTGTACAGGCGAAACAGGCGGTTTCTACAACGGTTGGCCTGGATAAGGTATATACTGATCTTGTAAAAGTAAATGATGAGCTAAACCGTAACGATTATGCGGATTATCTGTCAAGATGCAACAAGAAAGCGCAGGAACTGGCAACGACACAGAAAGCACTGATTGAGGGCGCAACAGAGTTTTCCAAGTCGGGGTATAATTTATCCACAAGCGATGCGCTGACTGAAAAATCAATGATACTAAGCAATGTAGGCGATATGAGCGCATCTGATTCTGCAAAGGCAATCATTTCCGGCGTACAGGCTTATGATGCTGTAGACGGCTATACGGATGTTATAGATAAAGCCCAGGCATTGATTGATAAGTATAATGAGATCGGAAATACAGCGAGTATCACAACGGCTGAAATTGCCCAGGGCGTACAAAGAGTTGGTTCTGTATTTGCAGATAGTAATACTAGTATTGATGAGTTTATAGCATTGCTCAGTGCAGGGAACCGCCAGTTCCAGGATGCGGACAACCTGTCATTAGGACTCCGTACCTCTGCACTAAGGATTCGTGGGTGTACATCAGAATTAGAAATGATGAACGAGGAAACCGAAGGGGTATATACGTCAGCTTCCAAACTGGCAGAGAAGATTGAAGGGCTGACTAATGTCAACGGCACTGGCGGCGTAAAAATTCTGGAAGCTGACGGTGAGACATTCAGGAGCATGTATGACATTTTCCTTGATATATCCAAAGTATACAAGGATATGTCGGATACGGATGCAAGCGCGCTTTTGGAACTAATAGCTGGAAAGAATCGTGCATCCGCTATCAGCGCGACTTTAAATAATATGTCAGAAGCGGAAGAAATTCTACAGAATAGTATTCATGCGGCTGGATCGGCACAAAAAGAATATAATACATATCTTGAGAGTACAGAAGCACATATACAGCAATTTCAGGCTAAATTAGTTGGAACATATTCCACGTTTATGAATGGGGATATGATCTCCCATACGGCAGACTTGGGAACGGCTGTATTAGATCTTGTCAATAAGACGGATCTGTTAAAACATAGTCTGATAGCCATTACAACATTAAAAGTCGGTCAGGGTATTTCTGCTGTTGGTGGCGCCATTGCTGGAACGGTTACACAAATGAATACTCTTGGTAATGCTTTACAGCAGATCAGGAATTTGCCGTTAGATAAAGTTTTAAGAAAGAGTGCATTAGATGATATTGGAGAGGCGACAAAATCTCTTACAGAAAAGAATCTGAAACTGTTATTGTCCCAAAAACAATTGAATGAAACAGATGCAGTGCGTATATTAAAGGTACATGGACTTACAAAAGAAGAAGCAAAGTCAAAACTTGAAAAAATGGGATTAACTGCTGCCACGGATGCAAATACAGCGGCAAATACAGCAAATGCGACTTCTGCAAACACATTAAAGGGAGCGTTCGTAGGACTTACTGCTTCTGTTAAGGCAACATGGGCTGCTATGTCGGCACTTCAAAAGGCAAGTATTATATTTGCGGCTATATCCACTGCATGGAGCATAGGGTCTTCTATTATTAATGGGATTAAGCAGAGTAATGAAGAGTTGGTGCAGTCTACCCAGGAAGCCGCCAATACCTACAAGGAATCAGCTTCATCCATCGAGGATTATGCTTCCAGATATGAAGAACTGCATAAAGCTCTTATTGCTGCTAAAGGCAATGAGGAAGAAACATATAATATCAAGAAGCAATTATTGGGGCTACAGACAGAATTGAACGATAAATTCGGCGAAGAGTGTGGAACGCTTGACTTGGTAACTAATGCGTATGAGTCACAGACAGAAGCTATTAGAAATTTAAATGAAGAAAAAGCCAGGTTATTCCTCAATGAAAATAAAGCCGGGATTGACAAGGCAGAAAAAGAAATGACAAAAGACCGCCATTACAACCTCAGCCTGACAGGTATTTCCGCATATACGGATGAAGGGGCTGCATTAAAGGAAATTGCCGAAAAGTATAAAGATCAGGGCATTACCGTATTGGATGAACTTGGGGATGGCAGTTATGCGCAGTTTTCTGTCCATTTGAAAGCAGACGCACAATCAGCCTATGACACCATCAATGCCTTTGAAAATGATTTAAGGGGCAAGGCGAAAGAATTCGGCGATGAGCATGTGTTTGACGATGTTCTGGATATGTCCTCCAGTTCCCTGAACCAGGCGAGGGAAACCATTGACAAATACGGGGATATATTCAAACAGGCTTTAACTGCTGAAATCGCATCGGATAACAGTCTTTCGGATACATACAATGAAGCGCTAAAGGCCGTGGATGCCTATAACGAAGCCGTATTAAAGTCAGAAAATATCTATGATGATGGAAATGTGGCAAAGGCGAAGGAGAAACTGGACGAAATAAGGACTTCAATTCAGGGTAATGAAGAGGAATGGGGAAAATATTCTATACTGTTTGATGATGTATTTGGACAGGCCGACATTAGATTGCTTAAATTTAATGAAGCATTACAAACAGATAATGGGATTAAAGAACTTGCTAGTGATCTGGAAGGGCTTAGTTATATAGATTTACAGGCATTAGATGAAAATGTAGGAGAAAATAATTCTTTTGATAAGCTGAAGGAAGCCGCTAAAGAATATAAAGTTGATGTGAAAGAACTGATTGACGCGTTAGTTCGCTTGGGATATGTACAGGGTAAGGTTCAAGGTTCGTTATCAGATGAGGATTCTATCCCTATCCTCTCCATCTCCGACACAATCTCCCAACTCAACACACAACTCAAACCAGCATTTGATTCTCTGAAATCAGCATATCAGGATATTTTTACGGATGATGGTTTTACGCTTGAAAATGTAGATCTGTCCATGCTCGACTCCATTAAATCAAAACTGGACGAGTTAAACAAACTGGAAGACGTGAACATCAACATAGACTATTCTTCTTTTGAAAATCTTGCAAGGGTACTCACTGACTCATCTTCCACTGCCGATGATGTACAGACGGCATTCAACTCACTTGCAACCGATATTGTCAGCGCGCTGAATCCTGCCATTTCAGAATGTTCTGGCGAGAACTACAAATTAGTACAGAGCCTTTTGGAAAGTGTTGGAATTATGAATTCCGAAGAGGTAATGGTATCTTCCCTTGGCTATACCTATGAGGAATATATTGCCGCGAAGGAAGAAGCCGCAGATGCCGGTTTTGATTTGGCAAATGCAACGGAATCTGAAATTGATGCGTTTGTTCGTGAAGCACTAGAATCTGATAACTGTGGTCAGGCACTTGCATTGTTACAACTAAAGAAACTGCTTGTAAACAGCACGGTAATCAATACAGCATCAGATATTCAACAAATTATGAACCTGGCTTCCGCTGCTGGGATGGGTGCGGAAGTATTAACACAGCTTGCCAATGCAAAGAGCATCCTTGGTACAGTTGAAGCTGGTGGTACTGTATCACTTAATTCATATCAAAAAGCATTAGATGATGTGCAATCAGCAAAACAGACTATGCTTGACTGGAAACCTGTTGAAGTTGATTTTGGAAATGTAGGTGGCGGTTCCAAGTCAGCAGGGAAAGCGGGTAAGGAAGCGGCAGATGCATATCTTGAGTCATTCGAGAAGGAACTAAAAGACCTTGACGGCCTGAAAGACCGCGGGAAAATCACAGAGAAACAATACCTGGATGCACTCCGCAGACTCTACCTAAAATATTTCCGAGATAAAGAGAAATATTTAAAAGAATACGAGAAATACGAGCATCAATACCTGGAAGGCATGAAATCCCTCTACGAATCCGCTTTCAG
>ERZ808054.1794-NODE-1794-length-10724-cov-3.972011_pt1 | contig 10724 bp, 16 predicted proteins | sample MGYA00380201_ERZ808054 | MGnify/ENA primary metagenome ERZ808054 (study PRJEB31490, sample SAMN06133419) | mouse gut metagenome | isolation source: Z5_2 | host: mice | place: China: Chengdu | collected 2015-05 ... | reverse complement strand
CAGATGGGAAATATCCGTCATGCCACATCCGCCGACTTTGTTCTTGACAGTGCGTTCATTACCTTGTTATAGGTCTCCTCCGACATCTGCATGGGATCGTCAACATGATACCGCTGCTGCACAGCTTCCATTGCCACGCCTGTACGCTGCAGCTCTGTTTCCAGTCCTTTTATCTGTGTATTTGAGAGAGACTTCTTTTTGACAGTGCCCTTTTTCGCGGGTTCGTTCTGGGATTTTTCACCGCTGGCGTTTTTTTTGCTGTCTGGTTTTCTTTCCTTTACCGCCCACTCAAATATCGTGCCGCCCTTGTCACTGGCAAGCCGTAATCCTGCGATTTCACGGGACTCACTGTACGTAATGGACAAAACATGAAAGCTTTCACTACAGTAAAATTTATTGTCTTTCTTCTGGATCTGAACTTTTGATGCCGGAATACAGATAAAGGGGGCTGAATACAGCTCCCTTCCAATCCCCAAGTTGAAGCAGGCGCGTTTGAAACTGTCCGACGCCTGTGATTTTTCTTTTTCGGCATACCCTGTCGTTCCCACATCCTGTTTGGCGATCCATTCTTTTGTCTCCCTGTCGAGGATCTCCACTGTACAGTACAGGTTCCCGTCTATGCTCTGGTGGCTGCGTTTCCATCCGAACATACCGAACGTTTCATCAAGGATTCTCTGGTCTACCCGTGCGTCCTTGTACAACAGGAGGCTCAGCCCCTTTTCATTAATTACTGCAATGCGGCATTCAATCTCGTCGGCATTCAAGAGCCGTATTTCATTGATACTGTTTCCCATCCGTAATATCTCCTCCATGCTTTTTTATAAGTCCTTCAATTTCGTATTCCACATGTTTTTTCATTTCTTTATAACGGTTTTCTTTCTTTTCAAGCCACAGGTCGTACAGTTCTGACAGGATATACCTGTGTGGTAAAAAGGCTTCCAAAACCCCGTCTGGAAGCGATTCTGCCTTTTCTGTCAGAATCTCATAGAAATTCGTGATGGCATCTATCTCATTACTTCTGTTAAAAATTTCAGTATTGGGACAGTTTAAGGCAGAAGTCCTGTATGTCTGATATTCCTCACATAGTCTTTCTAAAAAGCGTTCTTTCATGATTTTACCTCCGATCTCATCAACTTACGGACTCCTATGCCGCCTTGATCTGAAAACGCCGCGAAATGGACTGCTTTGCATAATTCCTATAGATTTCAGGCTGCTCTTCTTTAATGCGCTTCGTGTCAAGCCTCGTTGTCTCCACACTGCTCCATGATACGCGGTAACTGTCGCTGGCGGCAAATTCATTGTCCTTCATATAGAGCTTGATCTCCTGCTCAATGCTGCTCTGCTCCTTCTGCAGTCTTTCAATCTGCTCCATGATCTCTGCCCTGCGGTTCAGCCTGTCGTCAAATCCGGTCAGACGTATGCTGCTCCCTTTCTTTTCCGAACGGAAATAACTGTTCAGCACTTCACTGCAGATATCCGAACCGTCGGGGGCGGGCATCACGCCTGAAGCAACATGGTTCTCCCAGAAATCTTTTTCCAATGCGGTCAGTTTTGCAATCAGCTCATCATCCCATACCAGTTTATGGTATACAAACTTCTGTCCCAGAATAACTGCGGCGATATACCATGTGCGTTTTCCGGTCACAGCCATGTAATGATAGCACTGTATGACGTAATGGAGCGGGATTTCCCCGTCCTTCCACTTGTCCGCATTGTAGGCGCTTGCCGTCTTACATTCCAGCCCTGCATCTTCTCCAACTACAAGACGGTCAACATCTGCGATCATAAATGGGAACTCCGTGCTCCGGTACATATAATTGGAACGGCGCACCTTCAATCCCGTGGCTTCCATGAAGCGCTGTGCAACATAGTCTTCAAGGTCATGTCCCTGACGGACCGCCTCACTGTCAAGTTCCCTGATTTCGCTGCCTGTCTTATCATAAAACACTTTAACCGGGCTGCTGTAGGGATTCAGCCCGCAGACTGCACCTGCGTCAGAACCGCCGATTCCAGTCTTTCTAAGAGCAAGCCACTCTGTGTTTGTCATTCCTGCTGTTGATATTTTCTCGTACATAATTAGATCCTCCATTGAAAAAAGGAACCAGCCCTCATGAACTGGTTCCTTTACTAATTTATTTTTTATGCCGCATTAACCATCTGGTATGCTCTGTCGATCAGCGGATTTCCCTCCACTGTTTTCAGAAAGAGATTTTCCCTGTAGTTTTTCGTCCTGCGTATGGGGTCTGCATGGGTGGCAAAATCGGCTATGGCATTGACAAAACGGTATCCGTTTTTGTCCATAGACTTTAAATCGGGGGCATCAAAATACCGCTTTTTCATGTCGTTTAACAGGATAAGGTTATTTCTCTGCTGTGCCGCTGTCATGCCCTGCGTGACCGGGAAGAACTCATTCATGTATTCCATAACCTTTCTGTCTGTCAGTCGCTTACGGCACAGTTCGTCCACGCCCTTTCCCATTTCCTTCATATACTGTTCTGCAAACCGCAGGGTGGTCCGCGCGTCGTCGATCCGCTCCATGATGTTTGAGGTATGCTTTGTCATCCATGTGCGCTTTGCAGTGCGCAGCGCAAGATTTAACGTATTCTGGCATACAACGCGCACGGGTGTCATTGCCGCCTTGATGGAGCAGCTGCCGTCATGTGAGTTCATGATCACAAAATACGGCGTAATCTCGTCCCCCGCAATAATAAACCGCTGCGGAAGCCTTGCAAGGATAAATGTCCTCTTCCCATTCTGCAGGGAGCCAGCCGTTTCATAGCGGACGCCATCGCCGAGAAGCTCGTCCGTGAATGCAAACGCATCTTCGTTCTGCACCACCTGATAGCGGTCGCTGACAACCCCTAAGATACTCTGGTCGCTATCCCTGACATTTACTCTGTAGCCAGAGATTGGAATGCCGTTGTCCGTATAGACCTCTTTCTGCTCGACTTTCCAATCGAGTCCTGCAAAACGTATGGCTTCCTTGGAATTTGGGCACTCCTCGACTATTGTTCCGATTCCGTGCCATGGCTTTACACGCACTGAAAACATGGTTTCGACTGCTGCTGCCATAATTACGCCCTCCTTTCCAGTATTCCTGCCGCCCAGATGATCACACTGGCTGCTGTCCTACCTACGATTTTTAGAATCTTTACTGCTGTTTTCATGATAAAATCCTCCTTGTCTTCACTTCGATTGTCTGTGAAATGTTCTGGTTTGTTGTGTTACAGGAAGATACTATATTAGTCTGTTGGGGAAGTTTCTAGATTTCCTTGTTCCGCTGGGACATAAAAAGACTGCCATTGCTGACAGTCTTGTACACAAAATAATCGTTCCGTAACTTTCCATAAAGAATCTGCTTCACTTTTTCTTTGCTTCATATTCTTTGCGGATTGTGCCTATCTTTTTATCCGATCTGGTATCTCGCCCATCTGGATTGCGTATCGTCCCTGATGGAAGACCATGCTTCTTTTCAAAACTTCCTACAGTGCAATCGCCACGCGTTTTTCTCGGTTTTTTATCCATGTTTACCCCATTCCTTTCTATTCAGGTTATTAAAATTAAGGCATCTTACTGCTCAATGCATTCCTCTTCTGCTAATTTCCTCATCAACCAATGCTTTCAGCATATCCCCTAATTCGTTTCTGTTTTTATACAACCATTTTATTTTTGCATCACTATATCCACGTAGCTCTTTTCTTTTATCTTCCTTTAATCTATTTATTCTTTCAATTTGCTGACCAATAAACTTACATATGTAATTATATATTTTGCTTGCATCCATTCCCAGATCCCCCATAGTTAATTAATATTGATCTATCAAAAGATTCACACATACCTTCTGAACAGTTGCTCAATTACCCGCCATTTTTAAAGCACATTTTTTACATATCCATCCATAGGGATTCCCCTGCCGACGATATTTTGCACAATCTGCACATACAAATTTGTCACATATTGCACAAACTTCCAGTCTGTCGATAAAAGTTTTTTTCCTGCACGAAATACATAAAGCATATCCATCTACACTTAAATTATTGCTATTAATGCCCATATCCAACACCACTTATTTTGTTATTCTTAACCCCTCAAATGCTCCTTGCACTTGATTTGTTGTATCTACAATATTACTGATCTTCCCTGAATCCTGACCATTAGCTGTTTTAAAAAACTCATCTGCGACAATCCACCCTAATGCTTCTGTCAGCACAGCTGCAGTAACCGCACCCACACCACCTCCAATAACTGTTCCAGCCAAGGGAATGGCTTTTAAAGTATTTGTGACAATTGCCCGACCCGCCTTTTGTGTTAACATTACCCCTGCGATAGAACTGGCAGTTGCCTGTGTTACTGTTATACCAAAGACTTTTCCTAATGAAATAATCATACCAATTTGTGTAGCTGTTATAGGAACCGCATCAGACATTGGTATTGGAATAGCCCCTGCTGCTGCTGCCATAGTTGTTGCTGAATGTATAATTATATGACATCTTTTTTCAAGTTCTTTAGACATTTGTGTTTTTGATCTACTCATAGTTTTCTCCTATACATTGATGTATTATTTACAATGATTCGTTTATTGCATTCCTTGATCACATTTGTATACTACATTATATTATTTCACTCAAAACAACATAATCTTTTTGTTAAACGAAATCACCACCTTCTGACCATAATTCTTAAACTTATTATTTGCTTTAGTTGACAAAAAAGAAAATTTATTTTATTTTTGATATTTTAATTATCTTGATTCATCCACCTACCTTTTTACTTATTTTTTGTAAGTTTCAATGTCCTATTATCCCCATCAACTTCAATACTATAATCATTTAACATTGTTATGACTGCCACCGTACCTAAAAGAGCCGTAAGAACCAACACTTCTGTAGACACTCCTGCACCAGCAGCCAGTGAAACGCCTGCCGTAGCAGGAGCAGCCACAACAGTTCCTGCCAGGGCTGCTATGATTAAGGATATTTTCTTTTTAGATATATTAACCATCCAATTCATTTTCTTTACCAAATCCCCCCTTACTTCGATACAGCTATCTTTTCTATTAACTGCTGCCTTTAACTGTTTTTTTGTAGTGACTACCGTTACCTTTCCTTTTTCTTCCTTGTTTTTTCTGAACATCACAATCCCCCTCATATGTAGCTTTCATCTATAGACATTACCAAACGATATTCCGTTCATCAATTGTTTCTCTACAATGACTGCAGGCGCAAATCTTTAATACTTTTCGCTTCATAAATTCCACCGCACCTAACTTCTGGAAGCAAAACGGACAATGCCTTATTTCCCACTCTTGCCTTTTTATCAGACCTGTTGAACGCATCTTCCCCACCCCTCGTTTCATTTTCTGACACTTTGTTTCCCATATAAATTCATTTAAACGTGTTCCCAAACTCATTATGATTTGCTGGTCAATACAGCTCCAGTCATACAGTTCTGACAATGCCTGCGACAGATACAGATTAACTTATCCTGATTATGCTGAATTTCAGCCCGTGTCCTCTTGTTTTTGCCGGAAATTGTCCTCCTCATACACTGAAACCATTTCTGTTTCTCGATCATGTTTTATGATTATTTTCATCCATTAGTGTCGTCATAGACACCAGAATTACATTCATATTGTCGGCAGACTGTCCTGCCAGGTATTCTATAGCTTTTATAGTAATTAAACTTGTATCAATTTTATTCCTCGAAAATTACGGAAATATGTCATTTATATTAAACCTTAAAATGGAATATGAAGTACAGGCAAAAGGATAACTTTTAAGCAACACATTAAACCTACCGGCTTTAGCCGATAGTGGTTGAGTTCTGATTTATCCATTTCCAGAACTCTACATTTTCCGTCAGTGCGCCATCAGCAATATATGATGACGTAGTTGAAACCGATGTTTTTTGATTTTTTCAGCAAGACGCTGACTCGTATCATCGAGCATTTCTGCAATGTCCTTTGGTTGGACTTCGATATTTATATTTTTCTTGCGTCCCGTTTCCATTCATTAATCTGAATAATTAATGTGCTGAAAAAGAGTCAATGTCATTTACTTAAGCCTTCCCTTCATTAAGTTAAGGGTTTTCGTTCATGTTACGCTCCTACCGCGGTAATTGAAGTGTCTCATTGGAGGATTGGCGTGGCTGTTCATATCCTAATTCTGCCATAGTGGTCATCTTACCAGCTCTGAGACCAGCAACGAACACTTCTAATATATACGCTTCTTGGTCAGGCATATTTTTTATAGTTTCAATTATTTGTATCTTTTTTGCACTTTGCATTTTATCCCTCCCTTTTCTGAGATAAGAATAACATTTCTTGGATAAGCTGTCAATATTATTTTTCTTGACTGAGAAAATTTTTTTTGGTAAACTTGCTTTGAGGTGATGAAATGGAATTAAAAGATAGACTGCAATTAATTCTCGATGAGCAGCATCTTAAACAAAAGGATTTAGCCAGCACTATAAAAGTAACAGAAAGTTATGTATCCAATATGTTGAAGGGAAAACGAAGCAACATTTCTGAATCTCTTGCTATGTTAATAGAACAAACATATGGATATTCGGCACAATGGATATTAACTGGAGAAGGAGAACAGTATAGCACCCGTGCCAATATTCCTGAATTATCCCCTGCAAAAAAAAGGGTGATTGCAGAAATCGAGAAAATGTCAGAAGCAGAACTTGATGCTATAAAAGTATTTATCAATTCCCTAGACGACTATAAAAAAGCATTCAATGCATCTAACAAAATCTCCTCACACAATTCTGAAAAATGATGCAGGTACATCACCGTACCTGTATTTTCTCAAAATATCCTCTTTTCAAAGCAAAATTCCCCCTTTTCACGAAATACCCCCTACGGGCATCATACCAAACAATAAATTTAAGAAATATCTCTGTAAATGGATATTTCCTAATTTGAAAAATACAAAATTCTGCCATGACAGATTTTCCTTAACTTAACAGCTCACACATCTATCTAAATGACATTGGAAAAAGAGTACGAGTTTATTTAATTATAATCTCTACATAGAGAGCTGACAATCTCACTATAAAAATAACTAATAATCTCTATAAGAGTAATTATATCTAATCGCCTTTGCTATTCTATTTCTTAAAGGAGCATTATCATGGATATAGGAAAAAGAATTGCATATTTTAGGACTGCTAAAGGATATAGCGTCAATAAACTTGCCAATTTGTCAGGCATATCGCAAAGTCATTTAAGAGAAGTGGAACTCGGCAATAAAAATCCCACAATAGACATTTTGTCTTTCATTTGTGACACGCTAGAGATTACATTAAAAGAGTTTTTTGATGAGGAATCGAACGGGGAACTGAAAGAAGATCCTTTGCTTGCAAAAATTTATCAGCTTACACCAAAACAGAAAAATGCCTTGCTGGTTTTTCTCGAAACCATGCACCAATAATCATTTTTCCTTCAATAATAACGATGGGGAAACTGGTCAGGAAAATCTTTTAATGCAACTCATTACATATGAGCTTTATTTTGGTATTGACACAAATTCGAACACATAAATCATGTATCATTATAAATCTCAAAATATGCACTTCTTTGTGCTGTAAAATTTTTAAAAGAAAAATCTTTATTAATAAGTCCGTTAAACACCTATTTAAACCGTATTAGACTGGTATATACCAATAAAATTTTGAAAGAGAGCGTATGTTTGAAAGAGAACCAGATTTATTAACCCCTAAGCAGTGTCAGGAACTGCTTCAAATCAGCAAATCCAAAATTTTAGTACTGATTCATGAAGACTGGCTTCCTGCCGGAAAAATTGCAGAGCGGTTTCGGATTGAGAAGTCAGATTTGGCTGATTTTAGAAAACTCTGGCTACTGGAATGATTAGATAAGGGGATTGCCTAAAACGGCAATCCCCTTATCTAATACTGGTAATATCGTATTTCACCCCTGCCTTTCTTCCATTTTTGCCATAAGGATTCGTCTTGTTACACTCCTTTTTCCGGATTATCCCGGCAACACTTTTTCACAGATCCAGATAAATACCTTCACTGCCCCCAAGGCAAGCTTACTGATCAGGTCGAATTCATACGTTCTGATTGGTTCTGGTCTGCATGTTGCCAGTCCATAGTCAAGAATGGCTGGGATTCTACCCTTCTCTTTGAGCATGTCCTGAATCCTGTTAAATAATTCCTCTGTTGTCATTGGTCTGTCCATAAACTTTCATCCTCCTCTTCTTACAATTTGTTATCATTATTTAGTTTTTCTGCTGTATTCTTCCTGAACAGGGCTTCTATTTCTTTTGTGCATTCATTAAAATTCCCTATTAAAGGTCAGCATTTCACTATTCAAACTGAAAGCTCCTGTACCGTAGAAATCATCCAACTGACATCTTTTAAAATCTTCTCCCAGTTTAATCATTACTTTTGATTCTTCATATATTTTAGTCTGTAAAATCTTCATACCTCTTTCACCTTCTCTTGTCCTAAATTTCATCTTTAGACTCTCTTTTCACATTTTTGCACCTCCCTAAATAAAATAAGGAGCATTCCAGCCGCCCGAAATGCTCCATTTAAAGGCATCTAACATGAGATGTCTCCAAATATCAATTCTTTTTTCTATAAATACTTCTCTGCCTCACTCTGGGTTATACTATATGCCATCACAAGAAAATTTTTTATAGCATCATTCGTATGTCCAGAATTTTTTAAGGCTGTAATGGCATTTTTAATTCCCTGCTGTGTTGTCTCCTCCCTGACGCTCTCCTTAATTTTATTAATCTCCGGTTCCATAAGCTCCATTAATGCCTCACACATATTTCCATCTCCTCTCAATTCCTGTGCGACTTGCCAGTTTGCCTTGATTGCCACTCCAAGTACTGCATCTGCCAGCTCCCTGTCGAGTTTTGTATGAAATGATTCGACTTTTACCAGCAGGTCTTTTAGCTGCTGTTTATGCATTCCGTCTGACAGTGCAGTCAGCCATATATGTTCCTTGGGATTCAGTTCTTTTGTGACTACTATCTGCGTCGGAAACAGAACGCCGTCTTTTACATAATATATCCCCTTAAACGGATTTTCAAGCCGGATTCCATGTTCCTCAAAATAACGAAACAGCTTTACAGGCTTGGCTTTCCGGATCAGAGACGTTGTAATCTCATCTGCCCTGCGTTCGTCTACCGTGTCTCCATAAGCCTTATACAGACTCGTATAGGCTCCCACCTTGTAAAGCGTATCGATATTCAGCTCGTCCTTTGGCGATTTGTACTCAATAATATTATACTTTCGAAACAGCCTGCCAATTTCATTCTTTATCGGCTGGCCGCCTTCTTTCCTGATGATCAGCAGGTCGATCTCCAACGCCTGCTGGTTAAGGCTGAAATCCCTGAAATATGACAGACTTGCCCTCTCCTCCGCAAGTTCCAGATCAACAGCAGGTTTCACACCTAAATGCCATTGTACATTTGTCTCTTCCATATCGTTTCTCCTTGCTTCTTAGTATAGCACATCTTTTGTTTTTTTCAACTTTTTATGATTGTCCGTCACATTCTGGCCTGCTGTCATCTACCCGGCGCTTTTCTCCCTCCTTTGCCAATGCCGTCCGGCCTGCGTTCCATTGTTTCAGACAATAGATTCGAGAAGCCATTGTTTTATCTGTTACAAGAAGATATTATATTAAACAAAATGCCAGATATCCCGATTTGTCAATATTTTACCCAGTAACTCAAAAACATAGTCCAATGAAACAACAATTGCGTTCCATTGGACTAAATCTTTTTTATCTTAAAATGAACTTATTTAAATGGACATATCCTAAAAGGAGCACAAGTTCTCAATCATGCACTTATGTTCCTTTGTCTTTTTGTCATAATCAATTCCTACCAATAAAATATCTCCCGCATACCCTCGGAGCGACTCCGGATACTGCTTTTGTTTGATCTGTGCGATGGCTGCGTCCGCACTTTTATCCCATTTTAACTCAACCACGATCACCGGGCGGTTCGGGTGGTTTGGCAATGGCAGGTATACGATATCGGCAAATCCCTTACCACATGGAAATTCTCGAACGGGCTGGTGATAATACGTAAACGCTGATATCAATGCAATCATTATCGTACAGGACAGCGAATTTTCGTCGTTGTATTCAATACTGGACGTAAAGTCATTGTGCACGATCTGGATCAGTCTGGCAGCCTGCTCCCCGCTGCCTGCCATGACAGATTCCAATACCCTCTCGGAAAGTTCCATAAACCGCTGCATTCCATCATTTTTACTTTTTTTGACAGATTTGTAGAATACGGCCTGAATCTCTTTGTTCGGTATATACGCCTCCTGCGTATCCGCATCATAAGCACAATAACCCATATGAATCAATGCTGTTATCACCTGCCCCTTGTCCTCAAAGGTCTGTAAGTCATTGATGCCGTTATCCACTTCCACCATTATTCTGTTCCCTGAAAGCATTTTTATGATATCTTCCCTAAGACCGTCAAAATTCTTATTGATCAGATCGTCAATATCCCCATACGTACCTGTCGTTGTCCAATACTGTTGAAATCGCTTCGCAGAAAGCGCCCTCACGACTGACAGCGGATTATACATCGCAATGCCGTTTAGGTTATACCCGTTATACCATTCCTTCATCTGGTCAAAGCTGGCGCCGAATTTTTCACAAAGAGACTGGACCTCCCCTTCCGTAAAACCGATATCCTGTGCTAAGTCCATTGGATTGGTCA
>ERZ808054.1790-NODE-1790-length-10758-cov-3.919296_pt1 | contig 10758 bp, 17 predicted proteins | sample MGYA00380201_ERZ808054 | MGnify/ENA primary metagenome ERZ808054 (study PRJEB31490, sample SAMN06133419) | mouse gut metagenome | isolation source: Z5_2 | host: mice | place: China: Chengdu | collected 2015-05 ... | reverse complement strand
AGAAAATTGTAGAAACAGGAGGAATACGGTTTCTCTCAGAGTAAATGGAATAGAGAAATGCGTTTCCGAGTGGTGCGAAAGCATAGAAATTTCACCGTCTACCGTTTATTTTTGGGTTAGGAAGTATGGAAAGGAATACGCCGAAATAAAAATCGGAGAAATTATGAACACAGAAACAGCCATACCGCAAGAAAAACGGGAAAATGTCGGAGAAAGACGTGGAACTGCTGAATAGCTGTTCGCAGGTGGAAGTGTTGAAGTGGTTTGTGGAGAAATGGAATGAGGTAAACGAGAATGGATAAATTTGATTTTATGAAAGTGGTAGATGATGTATATGGAGAGTGCAAGACCGAAGAGGAGATTGCATCAAGGATGAAACAGATGCTTGATTGCGTTAAAATTCAAGGACAGTTGGCTTTTGGTTATTTGGAAGCAGGAATTTTAGAAAAGCATGATTGAATGAAATCGGTGATTGTATGAGATGTTGAACATATGCCGGTGGCGGAATAGGTAGACGCGCAGGGAGTAAGAGGTGCGTACACAATGGTGTACAGCTTGTTGGGCAATGCCAACGGAGCAGCGGAGTGTGCAATGTGTGGTGTAAATCCACACCCGGCATATTGAGAAGTAGGAAAGTGGTGGAACATGAATAAACGAATTGCAAAGAAATTTGAAAGACGTTTTTGGATTAGGTCATACAGCGAATATCGAGAGAAGATAGAAAAGCCTTATGAAGAATATCTTAAATTTTTAAAAAGGCCAATGACCGATGAAGAAAATTATTGGAATGAATTTTGGAAAGAATTATGCGGTTAACATGGATAAGCTAACTCCAAAGCAGAAAGCATTTGCGGACAATTACATAGAGAATGGCGGAAATGCTACTGCTGCGGCGGTTATCGCAGGATATTCAAAGAAAGCCGCTAAAGAGATAGGGCATGAGAACCTCACAAAACCTCACATATTGGGGTACATAGCAGAGCGGCAAAAGGGATTTGATTCTACCAAAATAGCTACACTTCAAGAAGTCCAAGAGATTAGGACATCAATAGCGAGAAATGAGGAATCAGACGATTTTGCAAGGTTAAAGGCGACTGATTCCCTTGAAAAAGCACTCCGCATAAAGGAAGAACAGGAAGAAAAACAAAAAGCGGCAGAAGAAGCGTTGCGGAACAAGACCTATCACATGGATTTAGATAATATCCCTGACGCCTTCCACGCCGCTATCCGTGCGATAAGGAACCGTGCATATCTGGAATACATATTCAAGGGTGGGCGTGGATCCACAAAGTCCTCAACTGTCGGCATGGTGATTGTGGAGCTTCTCAAAAATCACCACAATATACACGCCCTTGTCTGTCGTAAGGTTGCCAACACTATAAAGGATTCTGTTTATAACAAGATTAAGTGGGCGATAGGAAAGCAAGAATTTGATGAGGAATTTACATCTACGAAATCGCCTTACGAAATCACACTGAAAGCGACCGGGCAAAAGATTTATTTCAGGGGAGCAGACGATCCAGACAAGATAAAGTCTATTAACCCGGAATTTGGATATATAGGAATCCTGTGGTATGAAGAGCTTGATCAGTTCGCCGGGGATTCGGAAGTGCGAAAGATAGAACAGTCTGCTATTCGTGGCGGTGAATTGGCGTGGATATTTAAGTCATTCAACCCACCAAAGACAGCCAACAACTGGGCGAATGAGTATGTAACGGAGGTTGGAGAGAATACGCTTGTCCACAGCTCCACATACTTAGACGTGCCGCGAGATTGGTTAGGACAGCCATTTATCGACCAAGCCGAACACTTAAAAGAGATAAACCAGGAGGCATACGAGCATGAGTATGGCGGTGTGCCGAACGGTAACGGCGGCATGGTATTTGAATATCTGCGTTTTGAGACTATCACAGACGAGCAGATAAAGACTTTCGACCGCATATATCAAGGCGTGGACTGGGGCTGGTACCCGGACGCATACGCTTTTATACGGGCATATTATGACAGGACGCATGAGACCATATATTTCATTGACGAAAACTATTGTCATAAGACCAGCAACGAGGAAACAGCGAACTGGATAAAAGAGCATGGGTATGATGATTATACTATTACTTGTGACAGTAACGAGAATAAGTCCGTAGATGATTACAGAAGCAGGAGTCTGCCTGCAAGGGCGGCGGTAAAAGGCCCCGGAAGTGTGGAATATGGTTTTAAGTGGTTGCAACGCCGGACGTTGGTTATTGACAGGAGCCGGACACCGAATGTCTATGAGGAATTTAAGAATTATGAATATGACCGGGACAAAGACGGTAATATCATAAGCGGCTACCCGGAGGGGCAGGACGACCATACCATAGCGGCTACGAGGTACGCTTTTGAGCCGTTGTTTAACAAGAGGGGGAATAGTGCGTGATGAAACTTACAGACCTAAAAAGTATAATTCCAAAAGATCAGGACGTTGGGCTTGCGGCTATTGGCGAAGATGTACTTCCAATAGTTGATACATGGGAAAACTGGATAAACGGCGGATTGAATACGCTTGACGTTGAGGTTAATTCAATATCTTCATGCGGTTATCTGCTCTTAGAATTAAAATTATAAGGTGGCGCACATGGGAATAATTCAATCAATAAAAAGGTGGTGGGACAGTTTGTGGCAGAAAGAAGCACAGGACAAATTCGGAGTGGAGACAATCGAAAGTGACGTGATGAAAGCGGCGCTTGACGATTGGGTGAATATTTATCAAGGCAAGCCGGACTGGATAACAAAAGACAGCGATATTGAGGGATATAATTTCGCAAAAACCCTGTGTAATAGAACTGCATGGCTTTCCACTCTCATGCTTAAAATCACCGTTGACGGTTCCGACAGGGCAGAAGTCATCAATAAGCTGATGGGCGGCTATGTCCACCAGATGAAAAATGATAAGTGCGAAAAGGCTTGCGCTTTTGGTTATATCGTTCTGAAGCCAAACGGAAAAAGTATTGATTATGTTATGCCGTGGGATTTTGAGCCGACGCATGAGACGGACGGAAAGATTGACGGCGGCATCTTCCATGACCACCACCACGAACCGGGGGACAAATGGTATTATACGCGCCTTGAGTATCATCGTTTTGAGGATTGGAGAGTGCCGCAGGATAATGATGTGAGATTATACCGCATCACGAACAAAACATATAAATCCACTGGCACAAACGGAATAGGGCAGGAGTGCAACATAAAAGAAACGGTATGGGCGGATTATGAGGAAGAAATGGCGTTTACAGGAGTAGAAAGACCTCTGTTTTCTATCATTAAAATGCCGATTGCAAACAATATTGACCTGCAAAGTCCGTTAGGTGTGTCGGTATTCTCTAATGCTATCCGGGAATTGGAGGGGCTGGATATAGCATGGACGCGCCTTGACGATGAAACCTATGACAGCCAGCATATTACATTCCTTGGAGACTCACTTATTGAGGAACCGGGAACCCCAGTGAGGAAAAGACGTTCTTCGGGCGGCATTGTTGATAAGATAGGGCGTGCATTGCCGCGGAGGGTGCGTATACTGCCCGGAAGTACAACCGGGGAAGAATACCACGAGGAAACGCCATCATTGCAGACAGCGGACAGGATTTCAGAAATCAATCACAGGCTGGATATGGTAGGCGTGAAGTGTGGATATAGCCCGGGGTGGTTTGTCCTTGACGGACGCACAGGCAGAATCACAGCAACACAGGTAGAAGCGGATAACCAAGAAACGATTGATTACATAAAGCATATCAGAGACGCATTCAAAGTGGCTACAGACGGTCTTATCTATGCGATTGGATTTTATCTTGACATGGATAATCCGAACGACAGACGGACGGTATATCTGCCGGAGGAAGAATACAAAGAACTTGAAGCCGCCGGGGAGGATATGAAGTATTACTATACCGCCCATTATGCTTTGCAGGATATCACGTATAATTTTGACGAGGACAGAATGCGGCATTGGCAGTATGTACAAGCTGGGAAATATCCGCTGTATCGGTATTACATGAAGTTTGAGGGCATGAGTGAGGAAGAAGCAAAAGCAGTAGCGGCAGAAGCCAAAAGCGAGAACGAGCCGCAGGAAAGTGGATTATTTGGAGAGGAATAGATGATGGATTTATTAGAGCATTATATCAAAGAAGTGTATAGCGTGGAGGATATCACAGAAGAATTTAAGAAAAAAGTCGGATATTCTCCGTGTAGACCGATGGTAAAAGTAAAAATGAGAGTGAATTGCTATGGCATAGTAGAAGATACGGAGCATACATTCTTTGCCGATGAATGGGAAGAGGCAAAGCAGAAGGGCTATTACATGGCGTAAAGAGACAGGGGGATAGCGCGTAATGAGTATGATAAGCGAACAAATAAAAGAACTGAAAGATTTGCGGTTTAGAATGGGAACATCAATTAAGCATAATGATACCGACTGGAAGATTGTTGATAATGCCATTGACACCATAGAAACCCTATCAGCTAAGGTTGCGGATGAAAATATGAAACAGGCAGGAAGACGTTACTATTCTATGCACAATTAGGCGGTGACACATGAGAATCAGACAGCACATAGGGAATGTTGATATTGATATAAGTGATGCGAGGTTGCGGCGCAATCTGAAAGAAGCACAGAAGCTGTTGAATATGCAGGTAGTAGCAGACTGCGACCCTCTTATCCCTTTCCAACAGGGCGCACTCCGCAACAGTGTGAACTATCCGCAGGGCATATACGGAGGCGAGATTGAGTATAACACACCTTATGCACATTATCAGTATGAGGGCGAAGTGTACGGACCGAATATCCCCATAAAGGACGCAGAGGGCAATATAACAGGATGGTGGTCTCCGCCGAAGAAGAACCCGACAGGGCGACAGCTTACATATCACACAGCAGGAACGGGCGACCATTGGTTTGAAAAAGCGAAAGAACAGCACAATCAGGAATGGATAGATTTAGTAAAGAGGACAGCAGGAAAGGAGTAGGGGGAATGTTTATTGTAAACAAGAACAAAAGTTCAATCGTTAATATGTCGCAAATAACAGTTATGTATCTTGGAGCGGACAACTGTACCGTAAAGGCAGATTACCAAAACGGAAACGGTTGTCAACTTGGACGATATAATTCAGAAGCCGCAGCACGAATGGCGATGGAGATTGTTGCTAATAGCATGGGGAAAACAGAAGTTTGTTTCATGCCGGATGATAGTGCAGTAAACGCTAAAATCAATCTTGGAGAGCAAAAACAGCACCATATCAGCGGTAAAAAGACAAAGGGGCATGGCGGTTCATGAAGCAGAAAAGCATAAAGAATATCCGTCAAGAATTTAAAGACAACGGAATATTTTATACACCCCTTGCCCTTGCGGAGAGGTTAAAATCCTATGTGGATATTAAGCCGAAAAGTGTATACGACCCAACGTGCGGAGCTGGAAACCTTTTGAGTGTGTTTCACGAAAACGTGAAAAAGTATGGTCAAGAGTTAGACGGAGAACAGCTTGCCTTGATAGATTTACCAAACTTTGAGGGATATGCTGGAGATACGCTGACAGACGATAAATTCAAAGGTGTGCAGTTTGATTGTATTGTGGCAAATCCTCCGTTCTCCGTAAAGTGGGAACCGGACGCACTGACCGATGATATACGCTTTAAGGATTGTCCGGCATTGCCGCCTCCGTCAAAGGCTGACTGGGCTTTTATGCTTCACATTCTCCACCACTTGAAAAATAATGGCGTGGCGGTGGTTTTGGAGTTTCCTGGTATACTTTACAGAGGACAGAGAGAGGGAAAAGTTCGGCGATGGTTCGTGGAAAATAACTACATTGACAGAGTAGTTAATATTCCGGGAAATACCTTTGAAGATACGTCAATCGCAACTTGTGTTGTCGTTCTGAAAAAGAACCGTACCACAACGGATATAATATTTGAGGACGGAGAACGGACGGAAACCGTACCATATTCAACGGTAGAGGAAAACGACTTTAACTTGTCCGTCAATACCTATCTGCCGGATATAATAGAAAGGGAAGAAATAGACCCGTCTGTTTTGGAAAATGAAGCAAGGCGGTCATTCCTCGAAAGGCTACGGAAAGAACTTGATTTTGACAAAATGGTATGTGAAATGGAGGGTATCAGCATACAGCCTTTTATCAATTCGATAAGAGCGGTTTTGAGGGAATACGATACCGCACGGGCAATTAAGAGAAAAGACGAAAATCAAATTTCTTTATTTGATTTGGGAGCGTGAGCCATGTTACAGCCAGATTATTTTTATGGAAAGGAAACAAAGCTACTTTCACTATATCAAGCCTTAGAAGATTTTATCCTAAAAGACATCACTCGCCGCCTGCTCTCCGCCGGAGAAATGACCGCAACTGCCGACCGCCTTATTTGGAAATTAAAGCAGATGGGCGAAAGTCAGACAAAAATTGAAATAAAGTTGCGGAAAATGACCGGACTTGCAAAGAAGGAATTGCGGGCACTCTTGCAGGATGCGGTAATAGCTTCTTGGAAAGATGATAACACGATTTTGAAAAGGCTATTAGGGTATCTTCCCAGAAATCCATTAAAGAATCCGGCAGTAATACGGATAATGGATGCTGAATATAAGAAAAGCCTGGGTGAATTGGAGAACCTCACGCGTACAACCATGAAACAGTCACAGATTGACCTTATCAATATGCTCGATGAAGCTGATTTGCGGGTTGCGGCAGGCGTGCAAAGCTATTCAGCTGCGGTGTGTGATATTCTGGACAGGTACGCAGGACGTGGTATCTATGTGGACTATCCGAGCGGCGCACGCCGGACACTGGAAGCGGCGGTTAGATTGTGCGTTGTCACATCAATGAATCAGACGGCGGCGCAGGTGACGAATCAGTACATAGTTGAGGCTGGCGCAGAATATGTCCTTGTATCGGCGCATCTGGGGGCGAGAGTGGCACAGAAAGGACAGCCGGCACTTGCTTCACATGCGGACTGGCAGGGGAAAGTCTATCGGATAAGAGGGAGTGAACCGGGTTATCCTAATCTGTTGGACCGGACCGGCTATGATGTGGACCCTAACACTGGACAAGGGACCGTTAAAAATCCGCTTGGGCTACATGGATACAATTGCCGGCATAGTCATAAACCGTGGGACCCGCGCCTACGCAATCCCTATGTGGACGAAAACGGCAATCTTAAAATAGACAGCGAGGAAAACCGCAAACGGTACGAACTCCAACAGAAGCAACGTGCCATGGAGCGTAGCCTGCGTGCATGGAAGAGAAAGCTGATTGTCAAAGAGCAGGAAATAGCAGGAGTGGCAGAAACGGACGTTAAAGAGATATTGCAGCGTGATTATGACCGCATGGCGTACCAACTGACACAGAAGAATAAGGCGTACAATGATTTCTGCAAACAGAACGATTTACAACCTCAGTATGACCGTATAAAGGTAGCTGATTTTGGCAGGGAGCAGACAAAGCAAGCGAACCAGGGCGCAAGGAGATATAAAAAGGAGATAGAGGAATGAGGTATTACAGCACATTACGCCCAATATCAATAGGGACATTCCCAAAGCCGGAAAATAATAAGGTTTTGAAAATAAATAATTTTGACAATAGGTCTTATTGCAAAGAGATTGACCGGGAAGCGTGGGGATTCATCGATTATGAAAAACCGCTTTCTTCAGACGATGCGGAGAAGTATGACCTTGTGGCATGCAAATGTTGTGGAAACTGTTTGTACTGTGATGGAGAAATTGGTAATCCTGATGGAAAACAATTCTGTGACGAACGGGAAACATATGTGTCAGATGGTTCTTTTTGTTATCGATATGCAAAAAGAGACTGAATAATTGGTACAACCCCCGCCCGAATCTGTTGTAAAATTGAGGTAGGAGGTAGGGAAGATGAATAGATGGGTAGAATACAATAGCAATCCCCTTAAACGCCGTGTCGGCGACTGCGCAATCCGTGCCTGCTGTAAAGCGACCAACCGCACATGGAACGAAGTCTTTGACGCTCTGGTGCAGATTGCATACCGGCAAAAGGATGTTCTTTCGGCAAACAAGGTGTGGGGCGAGTATCTGGCAGACAACGGATATGTGCGGTATGAGCCGGACTTCCCTATGGACGTGTATAAATTCTGCTGCAACTTTCCGCATGGTACATACGTTTTAGGGCTTGACGGGCATGTTGTTACGGTGGTGGACGGGAAATATTTCGATACATGGGATAGCGGCGGCAAGAATGTGATTTATTTTTGGGAAAGAGAATGATTGAAAACCCTCCCTAAAATTGCTATAATAAGGGAAATACAGAGCGGAGGTGTGGAAGTGGAAAAGGATAATTCGAATGAAGCCAACAAAGGAATTGCCATGGAGCTTTTGGGAGAGCTCAAGAATACCATTAGAAAACAATGGATTTTGATAGTAGTTCTGATAGTCATCCTGGCCGGTACGAATATATATCACATATATCAGTGGTCACAATTTGATACAATAGTAGTTGACAGCGGAGATGGAGGAAACGCTGGATATATTGGGAATGATGGAGATATAAATAATTATGGCGAAGGTAGCAGTCCGAAAGAAGAAGAACGGGAAAAAGGCGTCCAAGGGAACCAGGATTAAAAAGAAGTAGGCAGGTGATACATTCTTGAAAATATGCAGCTTCACAAGGCCAGAAATTGAATATTGCGTGAGAGAATGTAATTTCACTAAAATGGAGATGGATTTGTTCCTGCTCCGATGCCAAGATATACCGCTTGAGCGTTGCGCCGAGGAAATGAATGTCAGCGTATCGACCGTCAAGCGCTTGAGCCGAAAGATGAAAGATAAGATATTAAAAGTGTGCTGATACTTATTTGACACCCCATAGGTACTTTTAAGAGACTTTGATGATATTTCAAGGTCTCTTTTTTTATGCAAAAATATAAGCATCAAGATAAAGGAGTATATCGTAATGGCATATCCGAACCCATACCCACAACCATATCAATATCAATATGCGCCGCAGGTGCAGCCGCCTATGGACAGGCTGGCACAGTTGCAGGCGCAGCAATATCAGATGCCTGGGACACAGATGTCCTTACCAAATCAGCCACCACAGACGAATCAAGGCCTTTTGTGGGTGCAGGGAGAGGCCGGCGCTAAATCATATCTGGTGGCCCCGAATACAACGGTTCTTTTAATGGACTCAGAAGGGAGCCGTTTCTATCTCAAGTCAACAGATAATGCCGGTATGCCGAGTCTGCGGGTATTTGAGTATTCAGAGGTATCACAGAACGCGCCACAAGCCCCACAGAGCGCTCAAACAAACTTAGATGATAAATATGTCACCCGTGAGGAATATAGCCGCTTACAGGCAAAATACGCGGAGATAATGGACAAACTTGACAGCTTTCATGCTCCTGTGGTGGTTTCCGAGGATACCAGAAAATCAGCAGCGGCAACAAATAAATCAAGAAATAGGGGAGGGGATTCTAATGAGTAATCCGATATTTCAGGCCATGGGCGGCAATATGGGAGGAATGGCTGGTGGCGGCCCGTTTCGTATGATTCAGCAGTTCATTCAGTTTGCAAATGGATTCAAAGGGAATCCACAGGAGGAAGTACAGAAGCTTCTCAATTCCGGACAGATGAGCCAGGAACAATTAAACGCCCTGCAACAGCAGGCAACACAATTTCAACAGCTTTTAGGAAAGTTTCCGGGAGCAAATGGTAAATGATACAAAAATCTGCGCAGATTTGAAGTATAAATAAAATTTTCGGAGGTAAATTATGATGGATTCAGGTGGAGTACCTATGACTATGCCCGTACAGCCTGCAAACACCGGAAATAACGGCGGCGGCTTTGGCTGGGGCGGCGATGGTGCATGGTTCCTTATTATTTTGTTCCTCTTTGCATTTTGCGGGTGGGGGAATGGAGGATTTGGCGGATATGGAAACGGCGTGAATGGCGCAGGATTCCAAGGTTACGCTACACGTTCCGATATCAACGAAGGCTTTGCCATGAACAATCTTCAGAGCGGAATCAATGCAATCCAGCAGGGTATCTGCGACGCAAGCTACGCTCTCAACAATGCAATCCAGAGCGGATTTGCAAACACAAATATGGGCATGATGCAGGGATTCAACGGTATGCAGGCCCAGATCTGTAACCTTGGCGCACAGCTGGCCCAGTGCTGCTGCGACATCCGTGCATCCATCCAGGATGTGAAGTACGAGATGGCACAGAGCACATGCGCGATCACCAATCAGATGAACATGAATACCAGGGATGTCATTGACAACCAGAACAGTGGGTTCCGGTCTATCCTTGACTACTTGTGCCAGGAAAAGATTGACGCAAAGAACGAGAAGATTGCAGAACAGGCAGCCCAGATTCAGGCACTGCAGCTCCAGGCAAGCCAGGCGGCGCAGAACGCTTTCTTTACCGCAAACCAGGAGGCCCAGACAGCGGAGCTTATCCGTAGGCTCGGCAGGGACTATCCGGTAAATGCTGTTGTGGTTCAGCCGAGTACCCCGGTATCTTTCCCGACAAATAACTGCGGACAGTTTACTGGTTGGGGAAATGGATGCAATCAGTGTGGAAACTGCTAAAACTGAATAAGAATGTATCTTTTCCGTGAAACATCGGAAATGTTCGGCATGAGCCGTTATTACAACGTGGGAGGGCAGAACAAAGATTCTGTCCTTTTGCGTTATTGAGAGGAGAAAAATATTATGGCTGAGTTTGTTAACGTGCCCGTACAAACAATACA
>ERZ808054.1787-NODE-1787-length-10777-cov-3.002523_pt1 | contig 10777 bp, 6 predicted proteins | sample MGYA00380201_ERZ808054 | MGnify/ENA primary metagenome ERZ808054 (study PRJEB31490, sample SAMN06133419) | mouse gut metagenome | isolation source: Z5_2 | host: mice | place: China: Chengdu | collected 2015-05 ... | reverse complement strand
CTGCCAAAACCTGCTCTGCCGCAAAAATCTGCTGCAGGTTCAGAGGCATTAGCAGCAGAACCGCCAGAATGATACAAATGCATCTTTTACCTTTTTGCTTCAACCTCATTTTCCTCCTTCTTCTTGTTTCTTTTTTCAGATTTCCGAATCATGGTGTTTTCGCCATCTTGGGAACTTTAGCCAAAAATTACCCCATAATTTGTTTTATTTTATCACAAATTTTCTATAGATTCAAATATATATCACCAAATCGCTGTGTTTTTTGCCCGACTCGCCCGCATATTTTTCTGTTTGATTTGCCGGTGTCCCGATATAATACAAAAAAGGATCTGCCGGCTGTTTTCAAAACCTGCAGATCCTTTATTCTCAGATCATATCGTTTCTTTTATTTTTCTCGCTTAGAGTTCTTCCTGTTCCACTTCCAATCGGTCCAAATGCCAGATATCATCTACATATTCCTGAATGGTGCGGTCCGATGAGAATTTTCCGGCGCATGCCGTATTTAACATTGCCATTTTCGCCCAGCGTTTTTCGTCTTTGTATGCCGCTTCCACTTCTCTCTGCGCCTGCGCATAGGAATGGAAATCCGCCAGGATAAAATACGTATCCGCATACTGCGTACAATTCGTATTTAACAGCGAGTTATACAAGTCACGGAACAGCTCCGTATCATTTCTGGAATAAAATCCATTAATCAACTGCATCAGTACCTGCCGGATCTCCGGGTCGTTGTTAAAGATATCCATTGGATTGTAGTCGCGGCGGTGCTCATGCTCAATCACCTCATCAGAGCTCATCCCAAAGATAAAAGCATTTTCCTCTCCCATCTCTTCGATCATCTCCACGTTTGCGCCATCCATTGTCCCGATTGTTAAGGCGCCATTTAACATAAACTTCATATTGCCCGTACCAGACGCTTCCTTAGATGCCGTAGAGATCTGCTCGGATACGTCCGCCGCTGCGAAGATCCATTCCGCATTGGATACGCGGTAATCCTCGATAAATACAACTTTGATTTTATTATCAATGCTTCTGTCGTTGTTAATAACATCCGCAACGCTCGTAATCAGCTTGATCGTCAGCTTGGCAATCTTATATCCTGCCGCGGCTTTCGCGCCGAAGATAAACGTACGCGGCACAAATTCCATCGAAGGATTTTCCTTGATCTTGTTGTACAGGTACATCACATGCAGAATATTCATCAACTGGCGCTTATACTCGTGCAGGCGCTTGACCTGTACGTCAAAGATTGAGCGCGGATTGACCTCGATGCCGTTATGGTCAAAGATGTATTTTGCCAGGCGGCGTTTGTTCTGGTATTTAATGTTCATAAATTCCTGCTGTGCCTTTTCATCGTCTGCGTAGATCGCAAGCTTTTTCATATGGGACAGGTCTTTGATCCACTCGTTGCCGATATGGTCGGTCACCCAGTCGGCAAGCAGCGGATTGCCGTGCAGCAGGAACCTTCTCTGCGTAATGCCGTTTGTCTTATTGTTGAACTTCTCCGGGAACATCTCGTAGAAGTCTTTTAATTCCTGATTCTTTAAAATCTCCGTATGCAGCTTTGCCACACCGTTGACAGAGTATCCTGCCGCGATTGCAAGGTTCGCCATCTTTACCTGCCCGTCGTATACGATGGACATTTTCTGCACCTTTTGATAGTCATTCGGGAACTTCTGCTGGATGGCAATCACAAACCTGCGGTTGATCTCTTCTACGATCTGGTAAATACGCGGCAGCAGCCTTGAGAAAATCTCAATCGGCCATTTTTCCAGTGCTTCTGCCATAATCGTATGGTTCGTATACGCGCATGTCTTTGTCGTAATCGCCCATGCATCATCCCAGCCCAGTCCTTCCTCGTCCATCAGAAGGCGCATCAGCTCTGCAACCGCAAGCGTCGGATGCGTATCGTTCATCTGGATCACAACCTTATCCGGCAGCATACGGATATCAGGATGGTTTTTCTTAAATTTGGACAGTGCTCTTTGCAGCGAAGCCGATACAAAGAAATACTGCTGTTTTAAGCGCAGCTCTTTGCCTGCGATATGGTCGTCGCATGGATACAGGACGTCGGTCAGGTTTCTTGCAAGGTTTTCTTCTTCTACCGCCTTGCGGTAATCACCCTTGCCAAATGCTTCCAGCTCAAAATATTTCATCGGCTCCGCATCCCAGATCATCAGCGTATTGACTACGTTGTTATTATAGCCTACGATCGGCATATCATAAGGGATCGCTTTGACAGACTGATAGTTTTCATGGATAAACCGGGTCTGCCCGTTCGGAGCGTTCTCCGCGCGCACATATCCGCCAAATTTTACTTCGTAGTTGTATTCCGGGCGGCGCAGCTCAAATGGATAGCCGTCCTTGAGCCAGTTATCCGGCGTCTCGATCTGGAACCCGTCTTTGATCGCCTGCTTGAACATTCCGTAACGATAACGGATGCCGCAGCCATATGCCGGATAGCCCAAAGTTGCAAGAGACTCCATAAAACATGCCGCAAGCCTTCCAAGCCCGCCGTTTCCAAGTGCCGGATCTGGCTCCTGGTCCTCGATGACATTGATGTCAAGCCCCAGCTCATCGAGCGCTTCTTTTACCTCGTTGTATGCGGTCAGATTTATCAGGTTGTTGCCCAGCGCGCGTCCCATCAAAAATTCCATCGACATATAATAAACGATCTTTGGATCTTCCTTGTCGAATGTCTTTTGTGTCGCCAGCCATTCATCGATTACGACGTCCTTTACGGTATTTGCCACCGCCTGATAGATCTCCTGCTGGCTTGCCTCGTCCAACGTTTTCCGGTAAAGGTTTTTTACATTGTCCTTTACACTTTTGATAAACGTCTCTTTTTCAAACATTTTGCTCTTCATTGGTGTCCTCCTTTTTTATGATTGCTTTTCAACGCTTAACGTCACTTTTTCCCCATTGATATTCCATTCTTTTGTGTATCCGCTGAGCTTATCAGGCATCAATGATACGGCAAGCACTTCTGAACGAATCGTATCCTGATTTCTGTCAAAAATTTCTGATGCTTTTTCTGCCGCCGTATACGAAACAGCGATTTGATCCATCACTTCAAATCCGGCTTCCTTACGCATCGTCTGTAATTTGCTGATAATCTCACGCACAAATCCTTCTTCCAACAGCTCCGGCGTCAGGTTCGTATCCAATACAACCGTAACCGCCTGGTCTGTTTCCGTCATGTAGCCTTCCATCTGCGTCATAGTAATGAGCAGGTCCTCTTCGGCCAGCGCGATGCTTTCGTGAATGCTGTCAAGCTTTAACACGCCTGTTTCGCGCAGCGTACTCATCGCCGCGTTTCCATCCAGCTCGGCAAGCGCTTGTTGAATCTGCTTTAAATATTTCCCGTATTTTGGCCCTACGGTACGAAGCTGCGGCTTAAACGTATAGTCCGTATAACCGCTTACATCGTCCGTAAAAGAAACCTTCTTGACATTCAGCTCTTCTTCGATAATCTTTACAAAATAATCCTGCAAATCAGCCGGAGCCTTGACAAACATCGTCCCAATCGGCTGGCGGTTTTTAATATTCGCCGCATTCCGGCAGGCACGTCCCATCACAACGATTTTTAGCACGGCGTCCATATCCGCTTCCAGCTCTGGGTCGATATACGATTCCAAAACAGCCGGGAAATCACAATAATGGACACTCTCAGGAGCATCCGCGTCTATACTGCATACCAGGTTGCGGTAAATGTCCTCTGTAATAAACGGAACCATCGGCGCCGCGGTCTTTGCAATCGTCACCAATGCCGTATACAGCGTCATATAAGCATTGATCTTGTCCTGTTCCATGCCTTTTGCCCAGAACCGCTCCCTGCTTCTTCTGACATACCAGTTGGACATCTCGTCTACAAAATTGTCCAGCGCCCGCGCTGCTTCCGGGATACGGTAGCTGCCGAGATTCTCGTCGACTGCCTTAACAACCGTATTCAGCTTGGACAGCAGCCAGCGGTCCATCACGCCCAGCTTGTCATATTCCAGCGTATATTTGGAAGCGTCAAACGAATCAATATTCGCATACAGTACGAAAAACGCATACGTATTCCACAGCGTGCCGAGGAATTTGCGCTGCCCTTCCTGTACCGCTTTGCCATGGAACCGGTTCGGCAGCCACGGCGCGCTGTTAATGTAAAAATACCAGCGGATCGCGTCTGCGCCATATGTCTTTAGCGCCTCAAACGGATCGATCGCATTTCCTTTGGATTTGCTCATTTTCTGCCCGTTTTCATCCTGTACGTGCCCTAATACGATGACATTTTCATACGGCGCCTTGTTAAACAGCAGCGTAGACTCCGCCATCAGCGAGTAAAACCACCCGCGCGTCTGGTCTACCGCTTCGGAAATAAACTGTGCCGGGAACTGCTGCTCAAACAGCTCTTGATTTTCAAACGGATAATGATGCTGCGCAAACGGCATTGCCCCGGAATCAAACCAGCAGTCAATGACTTCCGGTACCCGGTGCATCGTCCCGCCGCACTCCGGGCATGGATACGTTACTTCATCAATATACGGCCGGTGCAGCTCGGTATGCTCTGTCTGCGGCTTGCCGCTCTTTTTTGCAAGCTCCGCACGGCTGCCAATGCATTCCTGGTGTCCGCATTCGCATTCCCAGACTGGAAGCGGCGTCCCCCAGTAACGGTTTCTGGAAAGCCCCCAGTCCTGAATATTTTCCAGCCAGTCGCCAAAGCGCCCCTTGCCGATAGACTCCGGTATCCAGTTCACCGTATTGTTGTTGCGGATCAGGTCGTCCTTAACCTCCGTCATTTTAATAAACCAGGACTCTCTCGCATAGTAAATCAGCGGCGTGTCGCATCTCCAGCAGTGCGGATATTCATGCTCAAATTTTGGCGCGTCAAACAAAAGCCCTGCCGCATCCAGGTCTTTTAACACCATCGGATCTGCTTTTTTTACAAATACGCCCGCATATGCTGTTTCCTGTGTCAGCTCGCCCTTTCCGTCGACAAGCTGGACAAACGGCAGCCCGTACTTTCTGCCTACCTGGGCGTCGTCCTCGCCAAATGCCGGAGCGATATGAACGATTCCCGTACCGTCCGTCATCGTGACATAAGTATCGCAGGTCACATAAAACGCCTTTTTATGCTGCTTTTCCACCAATGCATCCGCAAAATGAAACAGCGGTTCATATTCCTTATACTCCAGCTCTGTTCCCTTATATGTCGCAAGCACTTCATATGCCGCTTGCTTTTCCTCTTCATTGTCTTTTGCCAGTGTCCCCAGCACCTTATCTGCCAGCGCTTTGGCAAGATAATACGTATAGCCGTCCGCTGCCTTTACCTTGCAGTAATCCTCATCTGGATTGACGCAGAGCGCCAGGTTCGACGGCAGCGTCCAAGGCGTCGTCGTCCACGCCAGAAAATAAGCGTCCTCGCCTTTGACCTTAAAGCGCACGATCGCAGAGCGCTCCTTCACTGTCTTATACCCCTGCGCTACTTCCTGCGCCGAAAGCGGGGTGCCGCAGCGCGGGCAGTAAGGTACGGTTTTAAATCCCTTGTACAGCAGCTTTTTATCCCAGATCTGCTTTAAAGCCCACCACTCGGACTCGATAAAATTATCATCATAGGTGACATATGGGTCGTCCATATCCGCCCAAAAACCGACAATCTCGGAAAAATCCTCCCACATGCCCTTATATTTCCATACAGATTCCTTGCACTGCTTAATAAACGGCTCCATCCCGTATTCTTCGATCTGGTCTTTGCCGTTTAGCCCAAGCAGCTTTTCCACCTCCAGCTCCACCGGAAGCCCGTGCGTATCCCAGCCAGCCTTCCGCGGCACGTACCGTCCCTTCATCGTCTGGTACCGCGGGATCATATCCTTGATCACACGCGTTAACACATGCCCGATATGCGGCTTGCCGTTTGCCGTTGGCGGGCCGTCGTAAAACGTATACGTCTCCCCGCCCTTTCTTGCATCCATAGATGTTCTAAACACCTCTTTTTGCTTCCAGAAATCTATGATTTTATGCTCTCTTTCCACAAAATTCATATTGGTATCTACTTTGTTGTACATACTTCTTCTGCTCCTTTATTAAAAATGATCCCTGCCGTCAAAGAAATCAAAAAAATCTTCCATGCCGTCATCATAGTCATAATCGTATTCATACCCCGGCATCTGTCTGTCCGGCAGCTCCTGCTGGTAGTATTCCATAAACGGCGTCCACATCAATGCAATCATCGCAAACAGCGCAAACACAGACAAGACAGCCGTCACAATGCCCGCAATCGCCATCCCCCTTGCCTGAGGCCCCCGGCAAAGCTGCAAGACGCCGAAAATCACCGCCGCAATCGCAAGCGGGATATTCAGGCATGTACAAAACAGCACAAGCGATAAGATGCCAAGGATCATCGACGCGATCCCAAACCCGGTGCTGTAAGAAGGCTGCCCGGCTTTTTGATAATCACTGTACTGCTGATAAGGATTATTTTGCTGGTACTGGCTGTACTGCTGGTACTGGCTGCTTTGCTGATTCGTACCGCCGTATTGCTGCTGGTACTGGCTGCTTTGCTGATTCGTACCGCCGTATTGCTGCTGGTATTGGCTGTTCTGCTGATTGGCACCCGAACCGTACTGCTGGTAGGGATTCTTTTGCTGGCTGGTATCTGTACCATACTGCTCGTAGGGGCTGCCCTGCTGGTTAACATTATTCTGCTGATACGAGCTGTTTTGCTGGCCTGTACTGTCGTAATACTGCTGGTAAGCATCGTTGTACTGATTGTCTCCAGTGCCGTACGACTCTGCCTGCCGGCTCGTTTCCGTTCCATACTGCTTCGGTGTTTCGTCCTGCTCCCGGCTGTTTCCAGGCTCTTCGTTCTGATTCTTTTCTTCCATACGGAAATCACCTCATTTTTATTTTATCCATCCGTTTCCATTTGTCAATCCCTGTGCCCTCAATCAACTCCATACAAGTCTCTCGTATATACTTTATCCGACACATCTTCCAATTCTTTGGCAAAGCGGTTCGCCACAATCACGTCGGACTTTGCTTTAAATGCTGACAAATCGTTCACAACCTCGCTGCCGAAAAACAGCCGTTCCTGCAAACGCGGCTCATAGATGACCACCGTTGCTCCCTTTGCTTTGATCCGCTTCATCACGCCCTGGATCGAGCTTTGCCTGAAATTATCCGAATCCGCTTTCATCGTAAGCCTGTAAATGCCGACGACACAGTCATTGCCCGGCAGCCCGTTTCTTCCCTTGCTGCTGTCCGACTCATAATAGCCGCCCTTTGCCAGCACCTGGTCTGCAATAAAATCCTTGCGTGTGCGGTTGGACTCGACAATCGCTTCGATCAGGTTTTCCGGCACATCCTGATAGTTGGCAAGGAGCTGCTTCGTATCCTTCGGCAGGCAGTAGCCGCCGTATCCAAACGAAGGGTTATTGTACTGCTTCCCGATGCGCGGGTCAAGGCACACGCCCTCGATAATGTGCCTTGTGTTCAGCCCGCGGACTTCCGCATACGTATCCAGCTCATTAAAATAAGATACCCGAAGCGCCAGGTAAGTATTCGCAAACAGCTTGACCGCCTCCGCCTCTGTCGATTCCATATATAAAACAGGAATGTCCTTTTTCAGCGCGCCCTCACAGAGCATCCCGGCAAACACCCGCGCTGCCTGTTCCAGATCCGCACACGGCACATCCACTCCCGCAGATACACCTGCGTCCATATGCCGCTCATCTTCCGCATTTTTCAAAGTCCCGACAATAATCCTGGACGGATACAGGTTATCATGCAGCGCGTGTCCCTCGCGCAGAAATTCCGGTGAAAATAAAATCCGGCGTGTCCGGTATTTTTCGCTGATTTCCTTTGTAAATCCGACCGGAACCGTGGATTTGATTACGATTGCCGCATTCGGATTGCACGCTGTTACTTTTTGTATCACATCTTCCACCGAGGATGTGTCGAAATAATTCATCTTCGGGTCATAATTCGTCGGCGTGGATATGATCACATAGTCCGCTTGTGCAAACGCCTGCGATCCATCCGTTACCGCGTGAAGATGCAGGTCTTTTTGTTCCAGATAATCTGTAAGGTCCTGGTCGATAATCGGCGACCTGCGCGCATTGATCATCGCCACCTTCTCCGGCTGGATATCCACAGCCGTCACCTCATGATGCTGCGACAGCAGCACAGCCAGGGACAAGCCTACATACCCGGTTCCTGCTACTACAATTTTCATTTCTCTGTCCTCTTGTCCTAATCCCAGAGGCTTCCGCCGTATACGCCCGCCTCTGTAAGCTGGCGAAATGCTTCCACCACGCTGTCCTTATCCTGCGCATACGTCACGCCAAACCACTTATCCGGCGTCGGCAGCACACTGACTGTGGCACGCCCGCTTTGGATCATCTGGTCTACGACGGACGGCAGCAGGTATTCCGCTTTCAAATCCTGTGTGCCTGCCTGCTTTAAAAACTCGGTAAAGCCCTGTCCCAATACTTGCACAAACTCCGGCGTAAAGCCCCACAGATTCATAGACACCAGCGTATCATCCGCTAATACCGCACCGCCTTCACAGACGATCTGCCCCGACGGTTCCCGTAAAATGCCGCCCGTCTCTACGACCTTAAGCAGCTTCCGGCTGCTGTCCATCTCGCAGACTCCGCGTGTAACAGCGCCGTTTTCACTTAACGTATTTGCAATCTGAAACCCAGCCATACAGTACTCGCCTGCCGTCTGCTCATGCTCTCTTAAAAAGTGGTATACTTTTTTAAATGCCGCCTTCCCATAATAATCGTCCGCATTAATGACCGCAAACGGCACATCCAATACGTCCCTGCACGCTAAGACAGCTTGCCCGGTGCCCCACGGCTTCACGCGCTGCGGCGGGCAGGAAAAGCCCTGCGGCAGATCGTCTTTTTCCTGGAATACATATTCAACCGGGCATGTTTTTTCGATTCTTTTGCCGATCACTTCTTTAAATTCTGCCTCGATATCTTTGCGGATAATAAAAATCACTTTTGTAAATCCCGCTTCCAGCGCATCATGGATCGAATAATCAATGATGATTTCCCCCTGCGGGCCTACCTTTTGCAGCTGCTTAATGCCTGCCCCGTAACGGGAGCCAATGCCTGCCGCCATAATCACAAGTGCTATATCTTTCATGTACCGACATCCTCCTTCGTTTTCAAAAGATCCTTCAATATTCAAACGCTTTACTTATCATACCATTACTAACGGTTTTGTTCAAGTTTTTTTGGACACATGCGCCCGATTATGCTATAATACTGTTGCATCATTGATGTACTACAACTCTATCGATTCAGAAGATTCAGAAAAAAGAAAGGACAGTACAAGTATGGAGCACTATTACCAGCCGGAAATCGAATGCGCCTCCCAGGACCAGATCCGTGCCTGGCAGGATGAACGCCTGGCAAAAACCGTTACGCGTGTTTATGAAAATGTAGCATTTTATAAAAAGAAAATGGACGACGCCGGAGTCACGCCCGCGGATATCCGTTCGGTAGACGACCTGCACAAGCTTCCGTTTCTGACCAAGGACGACCTGCGGGACGCCTACCCATACGGGCTACTAGCCACCCCGCTGTCTGACTGTGTCCGTATCCAGTCTACCAGCGGCACGACAGGACGCAGAGTCGTAGCCTTTTATACGCAGCATGACCTGGACCTCTGGGAAGAATGTTGTGCCAGAGCGATCGCCGCTGCCGGCGGCACCAAGGACGACGTCGTGCATGTCTGCTACGGCTACGGCTTATTTACCGGAGGCCCTGGCTTAAACGGGGGCTCGCACAAGATCGGTTCGCTGACGCTGCCGATGTCCTCCGGCAACACCGACCGCCAGATCCAGTTTATGTGCGACCTTGGCTCTACGATTTTATGCTGTACGCCTTCGTACGCGGCTTATCTCGCAGAATCGATCTGGGAGCGCGGACTGCAAGACCAGATCAAGCTAAAGGCAGGCATCTTCGGCGCCGAAGCATGGACAGAGGAAATGCGCCGCGATATCGAGCAAAAGCTCGGCATCAAGGCATTTGACATCTACGGGCTGACCGAGATCTCCGGCCCTGGCGTTTCCTTTGAATGCAGCGAGCAGACCGGAATGCATATTAACGAGGACCATTTTATCGCGGAGGTCATCAACCCGCAGACCGGAGAAATCCTGCCGGACGGCGAAAAAGGGGAGCTTGTCTTTACAAGCATTACAAAAGAAGCGTTCCCGCTGCTGCGTTACCGCACCAGGGACATCTGTATCCTGAGCCATCAAAAATGCTCGTGCGGACGCACCCATGTCAAGATGACAAAACCGTTAGGACGCAGCGACGATATGCTGATCGTCAAAGGGGTCAACGTATTCCCGTCCCAGATCGAAACCGTCCTGTTAAACCAGGGCTATCCTGCAAACTACCAGATTATTGTCGGACGCAAGAACAACAGCGACACGATCGAAGTCCAGGTGGAAATGACACAGGAAATGTTCTCAGACAATGCAGGTATTGTCGCAGAACGAGAAAAGAAGCTCGTCAATGCGCTAAAGGCAATGCTTGGCATTTATGTCAAAGTCAAGCTTGTCAATCCAAAGACGATCACACGCAGCGAAGGAAAAGCCGTCCGTGTAATCGACCAGCGGAATTTATATCAGGGGTAACAACATCCATGCAGATTGGAGGGGAATTTATGACAGTTAAACAGATCTCTATTTTTGTAGAAAACAAACCAGGAAAGCTTGCGGAGCTGACCGAGTATTTGAACCAGTCCAACATCGATATGCGCGCCCTGTCCA
>ERZ808054.1786-NODE-1786-length-10780-cov-3.086518_pt1 | contig 10780 bp, 9 predicted proteins | sample MGYA00380201_ERZ808054 | MGnify/ENA primary metagenome ERZ808054 (study PRJEB31490, sample SAMN06133419) | mouse gut metagenome | isolation source: Z5_2 | host: mice | place: China: Chengdu | collected 2015-05 ... | reverse complement strand
GCGGACTTGCCACAGGCGTGTCTACCCTGGCGAAACTGTTGAATCCGAAGATCAAAGTCATCGGTGTGGAACCGGCGGGCGCGGCCTGCATGCAGGCATCCATCAAGGCGGGGAAAGTGCAGACCATGGAGAAAGTTAACACCATCGCGGACGGCACGGCGGTGAAGACACCGGGCGAGAAGATTTTCCCCTATGTGAGCAAAAATCTGGATGATATTATCACCGTGGAGGATGAAGAGCTGGTGGTGGCTTTCCTTGACATGGTCGAAAATCATAAGATGATTGTGGAGAATTCCGGGCTTCTTACTGTGGCGGCTCTCAAGCATCTGGATGTGAAGAATAAGAAGATTGTTTCTATTTTGAGCGGCGGAAACATGGACGTGATCACCATGTCCTCCGTGGTACAGCAGGGTCTGGTGCTGCGGGACCGTATCTTTTCTGTTTCCGTACTTTTGCCGGATAAGCCGGGTGAACTTTCCAGAGTGGCGGATGTGATTGCGAAAGAAGACGGCAACGTGATCAAACTGGAGCACAACCAGTTTGTATCAATCAACCGGAATGCGGCGGTGGAGCTTCGGATTACGCTGGAGGCATACGGGACGGAGCATAAGAATCAGATTATCAAGGCGCTTAAGGATCATGGATACCAGCCGAAACTGGTGAGGGCAAGCATTTAATTATTTTTCACACCATCGCGCTTGAACAGAGAATCATTCGTTGTCGGCGCGCTTTTGCTCCGATCACAGTACAGCGGATACTAGACTTGCGGAATTTAATTAACCGAGTTTGCGAAGCAAATCTCGTGAGTGAGCTTGCTCACTCGGTTTTAGGGCCTCCGCCAGAATGATTTCTCTGTCCAATGAGTTTGCTGGCATAGTGTGAAAAGTAGTAAAAATGGATATGATAACTGTACATAGGAAAAAGGTGGGGCTCATATTCATGAAAAAATATGTTATTATAACAGCAGCGGCGTTTGTCTATGCGGTAGGCGTCAGTCTTTTTACGGATCCGAACAATATGGCGCCGGGCGGCGTGACGGGTATTTCCATTATCCTGAGCAGGGTTTTTCCGATCAGTACAGGTACGCTGATTATGCTTCTCAATGTGCCGATTCTTATTTTTGCCGTATGGAAATTCGGGATCGGGCTGACCATATCGACGATTTATGCCACGGCGCTGATTTCTGTTTTTACAAACGCGCTTGCAGCCTTTGGGGCGGCCACGGATGATATTCTGCTGGCGGCGCTTGTGGGCGGTACGTTGACCGCAGTTTCCATCGGTGTGATTCTGCGCGCGGGGGCGACCACGGGCGGTATGGACATTATCGTAAAGGCGCTCAGGCTTCGCTTTCCCCATTTGAAGACGGGAAAGATTTTCTTCCTTGCGGACGCCTTTGTCGTGACCCTTTCCGGTATTCTGTTCCGGGATATCCGCGCGGCACTGTATGCGGCGATTTCGGCGATCTGTACGTCCTTTGTGATGGATATTGTGCTCTACGGGAGAGATGAGGCGAAGATGCTGTATATTATCAGCGGGAAGGCCGAGCGGATCGCGGAAAGGCTTCTGTCGGATGTGGGCATCGGTGTGACATATATAAACGGACAGGGCGCATATAGTGGAGATAATAAGAGGGTGATACTGTGTGTGGTGAAGAAACCTGTATCTCCCAGAGTGGAGGAAATTGTTAAAGAGGAGGATCCCGATTCCTTTATGATTATCACAAGTGCGACAGAGGTGTTCGGAGAGGGATACAAAAGCTACTTTAGTGAGCGCGTGTAACGGGCGCGTAAAAAGGAGAGTTTATGCAGGAGAATCATTCGCAGGGGAAGCGCAGCAAAAAGAAACGAAGGAGAAGTGAGAACAGTATCCTGGCGGGCTCCATTCTCCTTTGTATCGTCACTTTGACGGCTGTCACGATCTGTTTGGTGATGGTGTTTCAATACCGGGCGGTGCAACAGAAAAATACGGCGGTTATGAGCGAACTGGAGGCGATCCGGCTTGACGAGGAAGCGTCCTACAATCAGGCGGAAGTGGATGCTCTGGTTGACAGTGCGGTGGAGGAAACGAAGGAGAAAACAGAAGAGGAAGTAAGAGAGGCTTTTCTCAGCACTTTAAAGGAACGTATGACTTCCGGAGAGGGAACGACGGAAATGCTCCGGTATTTTTTCCCGGATGAGATTGTGGTGGCGGATGCCGGGCAATATTATTTTTTCCCGATTCTGGAGGAACTGGCCAGGAATACATATGATCCACAGGCTTTTATGGCAGATGAAGACGGTATTGTGCACTATTATGAGAACGGGGAGCGGGTTTCCCACAAGGGGATAGATGTCTCCCGGTATCAGGATGAGATCAATTGGGAAAAGGTGGCTTCCGACGAAGTGGAATATGCTTTTATCCGCCTTGGCATACGGGGGTATACCGAGGGAGAGATCATGGAAGATGAAACTTTCCGTGACAATATCAGGGGCGCCCTCAGAAACAACATAGATGTGGGGGTTTATTTCTTTACGCAGGCGCTCAGCGAGGAGGAAGCGGAGGAGGAGGCCGAATATGTGATTGACTCCATTGCTTCCTATGAGGTGAAATATCCGGTGGTTCTGGATGTGGAGGCGGTAAGCAACAGCAAGGCCAGAGCAAATGATCTGACCAGTGAGGAACGCACAAAATATTGCATTGCTTTCTGTGAAAAGATCAAAGAGGCGGGATATACGCCCATGATATACGGCAATTTAAAGACCTTTATGCTTATGTTGGATATAGAAGAGCTTGAGGCGTATGACAAATGGTTTGCCTACTACGATGAGTCCTATTATTTCCCCTATGATTTTAAGATCTGGCAGTATACCAACAAGGGAAAGGTTGCGGGTATAAAGGGAGAGGTAGATCTGAACGTCAGTTTTGAGGTGCCGGGAGAATAGTGTGAGAAGTAAGAGATCAATGTATATACAGAGAAAAAAGAAAGGCGGGTTACACTATGAAGTATGAATTTGAAGGTACTGTGGAGTTTCGGGAGAATGAGAACGCCATTGCCGTTCCCTTCAATGTGTGGGAGGTGTGCGAGAAGGTGGGAGATGCGCCGGTGAGAGTCTGCTTTGATGACGTGTGTTTCATCTGTGACCTTTTACCGAAGGGGCAGGGGTATTATGATATCCCGGTTAGTCAGGAAGTTCTAGCCAAAGTGGAGCTTGGCAAAAAATATCTGATTTCTATCGAGATTGTGGGTAACGTGGTGAGCATGGGCGGCGACAGCCATTACAGTGTGGAAAATCCAATCCGTAAAATTGACGGTGTCGAGCTGGTGACACAGCCGTGGGACGGCCTGTGCGGACAGTCCTGTATTGCCATGATTGCGGGGACAACATTGGACGAGGCCTGCGATATCATGAAGTGCAGAGAGTGGCAGGCGAACATGAGTAAAATGATCGCTACACTGGAGTATCTGGGAATCCGCCATGCGGATAAGATTGTGTATACGCTCGGTAAGAGTGTGACACTTCCGAAATGTGCAATTATTATGGAACGTATGGGTAGATACAGTCATTATCTGGTAGAGTATGATGGAAAGTTTTATGATCCGAATATCGGTGTACACAAGGAGTTTGACATGACGAAGATGGTGGGATATCTGGAGATTATCGTATAACACCTGGTTATGTTAAAGTGAGGGCTTTGCTCATCAAAAAAGCTGTCTTCCAGAATGTGGAGGACAGCTTTTACATTTCTATGTATCAGTTCTCGTTCAATTTCCCGATAGATTCGGAGATGCTGTTTGCATCCTCTGTGATTTTTTTGTAGATCACGGTGGACTGCTTGGAGAAAACGCCCATCTGTTTGGCGATGACACCGAACCCGGCGCCTGCCGCACCGACCCGGGCAGTTTCAATAGAGGCGTTCAGTGCCATAATCGTCTGTTTGGAGGCGAGGGATTCCAGTTCTTTTGTATTCTCCTTGATTCTGAGAACGGCGTCGGTTGCTTTTATGATCTCGTCTTTCCAGACATGGATGTTCTTATATTCGGTCGCATTCATATATTCCTGCACAACCATGCGGTTGATCACGTCGCCTAAAAGATCTGCGGCGGAGCGGATGGCTTTTTCAGAACGCACGGGCACTTTGTGAACGGCACGGATATATGCGCCCGGATCAATGCCGAGTTCCTCGGCAATCGCCGTGAATTTATCCTCGTTCGGTTCGTTGGGGAGAACTTGTCCGCCGATGACAGCGCCTAATTTTTCACCGTTTAGCATAATGTCGATAGAGAAATCCATCAATCCCGCGTGGCACTCATAGACACCTTTTCCTTCCGCATCGCATTTCTGACAGCGTTTTGCGCCTTCTGCACAGCCCCTTGTGTGTTTCATACAGAAATCGGTAAAACCGCTTCCTTTTGTGATATAATTGCCCTCTGTGTCGATAGCGACGGCAGCGAGGCCGGTAGCTTCCGAAAAAGCGTCCTGTACTTTTTGCAAATGGGTTATGTCCATAAAATCCGAAAGTTTCATGCAAACTGCCTCCTCATAATGTTATATATCATACGCGTACAGTATATCACTTTTTTTGCAGATTGACCAGCGCGTTTTATTGATTTATATATTTTCCTAAATTGCAAAAGTAAATTCTACCCTTTGTTTCTTCAATAGAAGTTACCTATGCACAAGTTGAATTTAATCCTGCACATGTTTTATGATATCTTTGTCCCTGACAGCAGTGGAAGGAGACATCATGAGTAAATATATTCCGGGTAACCATAAACATCTTACTGCTGCAGACAGGCTTTATATCGAACGTCAGCTGAATGCCGGTTCCTCATTCAAAGACATTGCCCGTTATCTCTGCAAAGATCCCAGCACCATTTCTAAAGAGGTCCGTTCCCACCGCCTATCCGACTTCTATCCCGGCAGGGGGCTCTTCCTGAATGCTAAAAACTTCTGCATCCACCGCTTTCACTGTCAAAAGAAGAATGTCTGCGGCAAGATCATTCTCTGTGGCATCAAGTGTGCTTCTTGCCCCTCATGCAACCAGCACTGTAAGGATTTCGTGAAAGAACGCTGCCAAAGGCTTGACAGGGCGCCTTATGTCTGCAATGGGTGCGATAAGGGGCATGCCCGCTGTACCATTCCCCATAAATACCACTATGACGCCCTCTTTGCAGACCGCAGGTACAGGGAGACCCTCCGGGATTCCAGATCCGGTATCAACCTCTCAAGAGAAAATCTCCATCGCATTGATGCAGTCATTACCCCTCTGATTTGGCAGGGTCATTCCCCCTATCAGATCGTTGTTGAACATCCCGAGCTCGGTCTTTCTGTCCGTTCCATCTATCAGTACATAGAACTCGGACTGCTTACCGGCCGCAACATCGACCTGAAACGCAAGGTTAAGTTCAAAGCGCGTAAATGTCATAAAACACAAATCACTGACAGGCAGGTGTTTTCCGGCAGGCTTTACAGTGATTTCCAAAAGCTTCCTCCTACGCATGTAGTCGAAATGGATACCGTCAAATCCTCAAGGGATTCTAAAAAATGTATCCTGACTTTTTATTTCCGGGATGAGAAGCTGTTCCTTGCCTATCTTTTGAACCGCTGTACCAAGGGCGCTGTCCGGGCTGTCTTTGACCGTCTGGAAAAACGGCTTGGCACCGTGACTTTCAGCATCCTTTTTGAAACAATCCTGACTGACAGAGGTGGCGAATTTGGCGATCCTGAGGCCCTGGAGACTGGTATGGATGATTACCAGCGTACCAGCATTTATTACTGCGATCCCATGCGCAGCGGCCAGAAAGGCGGCATTGAAAATGCCCACACAAAACTGCGCGAGATCCTTCCCAAAGGCACCAGCTTCGAATATCTGACCCAGTGGGATTTGAACCTGATCGTTAATAACATCAATTCCGTCCCCCGCCAGAGCCTTCTCGGGCTTACTCCATACCGGGCGGCAAAAGAAAACTTCGACATGGATGTCCTGTTAGCACTTCAGCTCAAGCCGGTCGATCCCGATCAGATCAACCTGACACCTGAGCTGATAAAGTAACCTTTAAACCCAAGCAAACAATCTGCTGTCAGGAGACACTGCTTTTAAATCTTCATAAAAAACAGACATCTCTGGCAGAATTTAGTCCTGCACACGACGTTTTCTGCCGGTCTGTTTGCTATACCCTGTTTTAGAAAATCTGCCCGGATTTAGATTTATTATAATTCAATTTCCAACTTTATGGCTTCAAAAAGTTGAAAAAGACGATAGATTTGAAAGAGCAGTAGAATTTACTTCTGCACTGGAATTTACTTTTGCAATTAAGCCCGGATATTTTCATTCCTCCCTCTCCAAAATCATCTCGTCCAGCGCATTTCCCGGCGGAACCATCGGCAGGACATTCGCTTCCCTGTCAATGATAAACTCAATGACAGTCGGCATTTTACCGTTATGCTTTGCGGCCTCCAGCGCCGGAATGATTTCTTTCTCATCCGTCACCCGAATCCCCTTTGCGCCGTAGCTCTCCGCCAGTTTGATAAAGTCGGGCGTGTATGGCGGACAGCATTCCGTCGGGGTATTGCAGTTGGCAGCGCAGCTTTTCCGGTACCGCATACAGGTGCTCGCATAGCGTCTGTCAAAAAACATCTCCTGCCACTGTCTGACATTTCCCAGATAACCGTTATTGAAAATACAGATCGTGACCGGCAGTTCATACACAACGGCGGTAGCCATTTCCTGTATGTTCATCTGCATACCGCCATCACCGGAAATAACCACTACATCCATTTCGGGATTTCCTATTTTTGCCCCGATCGCCGCCGGGAAACCGTACCCCATCGTTCCCAGACCGCCGGAGGTCAGCATTTGCTTTCTCTCACTCAAATCAAGAAACTGTGTTGCCCATAACTGATTTTGCCCTACGTCCGTAGTAATAATGGCTCTGTCAAAAACCCGGTTGACGGCATTTATAATCTTTTCAGGCGTCATCCCCTCTTTTTTCATCATAATCGGATATTTCTCTTTCCATTCACCGATCTGTCCCACCCACGCATTGATATCTAATGGCTTTGCCTCTTCAAGCAGCTTTTCGATCACCATTTTTGCATCCGCCACAATGGGAACATCGACGGCAATATTCCTCGAAATGGACGCCGCATCTATATCCGCATGAATAATAGCCGCATCCCTGGCAAATGCTTCCGTCTTTCCCGTAATGCGGTCATTAAATCTTGTCCCGATGGCGAAAAGCACATCGCACCTGCTGATTGCCCTGTTGGCTGCATAACTGCCATGTATGCCGATATTTCCCACATATAAGTCATGCATGGCCGGAATCACGCCTTTCCCCATAATAGTTGTAATAACCGGCACTCCCGTTATTTCTGCAAGCGTAAGCATCTCTCTGCCGACACGACTGATCTTTACGCCACCGCCAACCAGAAAAACCGGTCTTTTCGCATGACTCAGTAAATCCATCGCTCTTTTGATCTGCTTTCCTGGAACGGACGGCTTTGGTTCATTTCCTCCGGCTGCCGTTTTTTTCGGATACTCATCGCTTCCGTAAGCCCGCTGTATATCTTTCGGTAAATCGACGACGACAACGCCCGGCCTTCCCGTCGCGGCAACCGAAAAAGCCCTCCTGATCACATCGGCCAGCTCCTCCCTTTTGTGGACTGCCACCGCATATTTACAGATGCTTTTTGTAATCCCCACAATATCCACTTCCTGAAAAGCATTCTTACCAATCAATCCTGTCGCCACCTGTCCCATGAAGCAGACCAGCGGAACGCTGTCGTAGTTTGCAGTCGCAATCCCTGTCACCAGATTGGTGGCTCCGGGGCCGCTTGTGACCAGACAGACGCCGGTTTTTCCGGTGGAGCGAGCATACCCGTCAGCCGCATGAATCAGTCCCTGTTCATGCCTTGGCAAAATTACATCGATATCCTTTTCTCCATATAAAGCGTCAAACAGATCAATTACCTGTCCTCCCGGATAGGCAAAAAGCGTATCCACCTTTTCTTCTTTCAACGCTTTTACAAACAACTCAGCTCCCGTTATATTCATACACTTCTCCTCCTTATAATAATTAACTCCACGCGAATGCGTGTACTTGCTTGCATAAGGTGCTTAAGGAAACGAGTAGTGGACGTCTTCTCCCAACTACCCGTTCAAAATACCATTTATAAAAATTTTTACGCTGTCCTTTATAAATTCTTCCCTGCCCGTTTTCGCGAGCTTCTCATGGAATGACGCCCGCAGGAACGTATAACCAAAGATTGAGGAAAAAACCGTCATTGCCAGACTCTCGAAATCAAAGTACCCGATCTTCCCCATTTCATGCATCTTTTTAAAATACACTGTCAGAGAAGATACAAATACCTCTGGCACCTTCATGATCAGCGGCGCCGTTTCCTCATAAAGCTGCGGTGCCCGCAGGCCGATCGACAGATTCACAAATTCCGGCGTTATCCTGTCCATGTAGGCATTCATAAACATTCCCAGATCCGGTTCCAGTTCCCACTGCACATTCCGGAAAATATCCGGCGTAATATCCGCCCTCCACTTTTCCTGCGCCACTCCCTGCAGCACGATATCTTTTTTATTTTCAAACTTCCTGAACAGGGTACACTCATTCACACCGGCCAGCCGCGCAATATCTTTTGTCGTCGTGGCTACATACCCCTTGTCACGTATGAGTGACATGGTTGCATCAATGATCTTCTGGCTTGTTTCGTCCACCTCTCCGCCTCCATGCAAGTACTTGCTGTCATTCTACTGGATCTCTCCCCGGATGTCAATCAGAAATTCCTGACATCATATGGAATCTGTCAAAACAGCCTTCCGCCTCTCAAACACATACTCCGTCCCGGACGACAAATCCTCTCTGTACACATATCCCAGTCTGTCAAACTCCTTCATGTCTGCCGGATCTTCCACCCTGTTCTCCGCCATAAAACGCACCATCTCGCCTCTGGTCATCTTTGCATAGGTTGCTCTGGTGATGATCCTGCCGCCGGACATCTCTCCAAATATAACGGTAATGTATGTATCTTCCGGTTTCAGATATTTTTCAATACACTTTGCATACTCTCCGGACGCCAGATTGACGATGACGCCCGAGCCATCCCGAACCTCCTCATATAATCTGCATCCCCACAAATCATACAGATCTTTATATCCTGCAACAGCCGCCTTTGCCTGCATCTCCAGCCTGTATGGCGTCACGCCGTCCATCGGCTTAAGTACCCCGTAAAAGGCGGACAGGATTCGAAGATGCTCCTGCACATAGTCAAACTGCCCGTCCTCAAACACTGCCGGCGCCATATACTGATAGGCGATGCCTTCATACGAAAGCACCGCCGGCGTCAGTTGTTTTTTCAGATCCATATGCTTCAATCTTTCAAAATTCTGCTCCGCAATCTTTTCATTGCAGTTCCAGAGCCGCTTCAATTCCGCATAGGATTTCGACTTCATCCAGTCGAGAATATCTTCCGTCTGTTCCAGAAATACCGGCAAGCCCTGTACCGCAAGCGAATCCGTATCCACATTCATTTTCTTTGCCGGTGAAAGTATGATTTTCATCACACTTCACCCAGCATCTTCTCCGGGTCGTCCGCCGCTTTCACCTTATCGTTGGCTTTGACAATAATCCCGTTCTCATCTATCAGATAAGTCGTGCGCACAACTCCCATCGAAACTTTTCCGTAATTTTTCTTTTCCTTCCACACATCATATGCCTCGATGACCTTCCGGTCCGGATCCGCCAGCAGGGTAAAGACCAATCCGTATTTTTCCTCAAATTTTTTATGAGAGGCCACGGTGTCTTTGCTGATTCCAATTACAACAGCCCCCTTTTCCTGAAACTGCGGATATCTCTCCGAAAAACCGCAGGCCTGTTTGGTACATCCCGGCGTATTGTCCTTGGGATAAAAATATAAAATCACCTTTTTCCCTCTGTATTCTTCCAGTTTGTGCATGACACCGTTTTGATCCGGCAGTTCAAACGCCGGCGCTTTCATTCCTACTTCTAACATATCTGCCTCCTGTCGTTTTCTCTTGAATTGTCTCCTTTTAATCGTAACACAAAAAAAGTGTATACTTCTCAAATGCTATTATAAACTCACATAATGCTTTTAGAAAGGGTAAAATATTTTTTGGAAAACTCAATAAACTTTGTAGCTGCCAGACTAAAAGGCTGACTCCGTTTCCACGCTAATACACTGGTCGCTGTCAACGGTGGCATAAGCGGCCGGTAAGTCAGCTTTTTCTGATCCCAAAAGTGAATGACTCCCTCTACTACAATAGAATACGCAAGGCCGTTTTCTACCATAATTGCGCCATTTGTATTGAGATTACTTGTGAAAATCACATCCAGCTTCTCATAATAATCCCCAAACCAACTTGCAAGCTCGTTTTGCACACGCGTTCGGCGTGGCAGTATCAAGGGCGCCGCAGATAAATCCTTTGCGGTAATGCCTTCCTTTTTTGCAAGCGCATCGTCAGGACGCATCAACACCACCCAATTTTCTTTCATATCAAGACGAAGGAAATCATATTTTTCCACGTCAACCGGCTCAAGCAGCAGTCCAAGGTCAAGCAATCCTCTGTCCATCTGTTCCTTCACCAGATCTGCCGTAGCCGTAAAGAGATCAAAACTTACACGGGGATATTTTTCCCGGAATGACCGAAACAGTTTCGGCAGTAACTGCACGGAGGCAATTTCCCCACAGCCGATCGATATCTTTCCCTCCACCTGTTCCTCCTGTTCCACCAACTCCTTTTCCGTTTTATCTACAAGCTGTAGAAT